>Ga0209367_1001524_pt1 | contig 28681 bp, 12 predicted proteins | sample WorMetLIZISLAND2_FD_187412 | JGI IMG/M metagenome (GOLD analysis project Ga0209367, IMG submission 187412) | Marine gutless worms symbiont microbial communities from Max Planck institute for Marine Microbiology, Germany - Olavius geniculatus... ...
ACCCTGCAGGAGTTAAGCCACACTGCCCTAGATAGGCAGCGGTGGGCAGCGATAGTAAGAATGGCGTCAGACACCAACGGGCATTGAGCCCACGGTTGTCGATGATGATGATGATGATGATGATGATGATGACCATTATCACCATAGGCTAATGTTATACGGTCGGTAAACTAATTTTAAATTCATTGCATGTTTACGCACGAAAGCAGCTACTGCTTTCAGCGCGTCTTAGCCATCGCAATTCTGTCTGTCCGTCTGTTTGTGTGTCACACGGGTGGATCAGGCAAAAACGGTCTAAGCTAGGATCATTAAATTTTCACCTTCGGCTGCCTGGAAAACTCTAGTTTTAAGAACCGTAAAGTTTTTTCATAAATTTGAAGGGGGTCACGCCGAACAAAGGCGCTAAATGAGAGGGGGGTGAGAAAAATTTGCGTTTTTTCGGCCAATAAGTCGCTGTATCTCAGTAACGGTGCAAAATAAGGCCTTAATCACTAATAAAAAGTCGTACACTGGCTCTCGATTGGCGCCGAATTCAATGACCTTGAATGACCTTAAACGCCAAAATAGGGGGTTTTATGGATTTTTGGCGATTTTGGGCTGCGAGACACATTGCAAGAGCGAAATGCGCCGAAACCAATTGAGATAGACATGGAAAAGCTGCGTATGAAATTTTCAGCATTGAACGTAGATTTCGACGGTCCAAGTCTTGATTTTCTAAGTTTAAGGAAACCTGCGCACGAGGGCATCAAAGAGCGGTACCCCCGTAAAAGTCGCGACGAAATGGCTGGAGATAGACTGACAGTTTGTGAACAGGAACTGCTATAGGCTTTCGCGCGTCCCGTGAGCATTAGCTCAAATTTCCTGTTATTGTATACGTGTTTGTTTAGTGTACTTACGTTTTATCATAATTCTCTTAAAAATAGCGGCACATTACGGCGTGATTTTATTTTGAGTGACAAAGTAAAGCTCGATAAAGCAGTTAGCCTATGTGCGACACTGTGGTTTCGTAAAGTACTGTTTACGTTAGAGACTACATTACAATATAGTTCACATTGTTCAAATAAACAAAAACATTTTTAGCTAACGCTGGTTTAAGTTGTGTGTAAATTTATTGTTACGGAACTGATTTATAGAAAAAAAAGTTAGATAGTTTACCTTTCTGTCTAAACAGCGTATACTTTGTTGGAGTTTGGCTACTAGTTCATTTTATCTGTTCAGTGAACGAAATAAACAATATGTTGACTTGCGAAGAATACATTTATTGCAGGTTGTAAAATGTAGGCCTTTAATAATTGCAGTGTCGCTATCGAGTGGGTCGACGTCAGCACTGGTAGTGACATACGCCGGTGTATCTGACTACCTTGTCTGTTCTGAGCACTGGACCTCAGCACTCAGCCACGCCGTCTGCCGACAACTCGGATACCCGTGAGCTATTGAGCTAACGCTAAACTCTGCATTACACAATTATGCTGATATTTTACGTGACCTATGTACAGTAAAGCAAGTCCGTTTTTTTTCTGCAGATTATCTAATAATCAACAGCGTCGATCAGTTTTGAAGAGATGCAACAAATGACCCGGTTGTACCTGATCAATTTAGATCGGTTTGTGCGGCACCTTTTCTCATGAAGTCAAAGCTCGTAAGTCGTCTTTTTTGGTCGTTATTAGTAAACGACTGGTAGTCCACTTGCTTGTAAAAATAAACTTAGAAACAATAAACATATTATTTACATGCCGACGCTGATGATAACGACAGTGCCAATATATTTATAATCATCAAACAATAATTGTTTGATCAATTACCTGAGTGTTTGTTGGTACAATCAGCTTCTTTACATAGTTATTCTGTACCTTGAAAAGTGGCCAAATTGCGTTAAATTTATTACATATTAGGGTATTAGTGTTTAACGAAAAAACGTTTTATAATCAAAGATACATTTGTAATGTCGTGGTCTCGTTATGGCTAGGATTATGACAAATGCATTGAGACATAAGTCTAGGCCTAGGCCTATATGCAAGCAGTGTAAACGGTTTGTTAGGTCAGCGAGCTCGACGTCCAGTGTAAACGCGTCATCACTGACTCAGAGCCGTTCACTGAGTGTCATCAATGCAGCAAGCGCACCATCTGACAACGTCCTTCAGCAGCTGAAACCTGCGTACGTCACTTTGGCATCGGCATTGTTATCATTTTTTCACTAGCTGTCAATCAATCACGTCTAATGCTAATCTTCAAACCGTATATGTTACTTGAAAAACTGCTTTTTATGTAAAGTTAAAATTGAATAATATTGTATTTTGCTGTGTGCGCAATATTGTCATGTCATCTTGCCTATACGCTATGTGTTAGATTTAGGAAAATTATGCTTTTTTCTAAACAAAGTGGTCGTGTTATCGGTTTTATCCCTTTATAATGTGTTCATGACGTGTTTAGTTTTTATGAATTTAACCAAATATGTTTAGTTTGTTTTGTGAGCAGACGTTCTCATAGACATTTTATGGTTTGTGTCTAGCATGCATTTTTTGTGTTTTTGCATTTAAAACTTTGGTAGGTTTATTGATTGTTTTATTTTTTGTTTGTTTGTTTCTGTTTGGTTTTACTCTGTTTTGCGTGAATATAAATTGTCATTAATCGTTCACTTTAAACATCGTATAGAAAAAGTAAAAAAGAAGCATATTACTTACCAAGTCAAAACTGAATTTATCCTGACGTAATATAATGCACATTTTATCTCAAACTAGAAGCAATAAAAGTTTTTGAACCGCCGTTGAGAATAACGCTGTTATTTGGCAAACATGACAAGTCTTAGTTTAAGCTCCATCCCTTATGGATGATGAAAAATCTGCAAAGAAATTCGGGCAGCAGCCAAAATATTAACAAACTTTTTTAGGTCGTGCTTAACCATTCTAAAAATTTCGTCAAAAATTGTTCGCGGTTTTTCTGAGATCAGTTATCCAGCGTGTAAACGGACAACCCAAACTGGTCTTAAACAAACTGCTCGGCGAAGATGCGAACATGTTGCAGATATCGCTGATTGACTGATCTACAGTGTCATTTGTAAACTCTACACTAACAGACTGTGTTTGTGTCATTGATTATTGCAGACAATGCCGATCACAACGAGCCGTTAAACTTGGGTGTACTCCAAAAAGTAACTATTAACAATGTCTTGTTAACACTGCGTTGAGAGTATAGCGTAGGCTATGTTCTTGCTGTGATAAGTGATAATTATTGTAGCAATACTTTTCAATTTCAAGGAGACGTACGTTGTTTTTTTACTCCGCTGCACTCTGTAAAAAAGACTGTTTATAAAAATAGTTTTTTTGCAAACATTCGAAAGTTCGGAAAGTACTAGACAGTCAAGAGAGACTTGAATAACTGCAGTTAAATAATTTAGTCTGCAGCGAAAAGTGTAGATACCAAAGAAACGGAATTACGCAAAGCAACACAGCATGACGTAATGCATGACGTGCATGTGATGTTTCCTTTTTATAAAAACTTGTATTCTTGGTGTGTGTTTTTTTCTTTGAGTAATTAGCCTCGTCGTACCGGTACTGTGTTTTTCTGGTACGAATGTTGGCGAATTAACTGAATGTTTCACTGTGCAGCGTGCGGTCGTCGGTCGCCAAACGTTATAAACGTGAGTCCATACGTCATAAACGGCGAGTGGGCCGCACGTGGAGCCTGGCCGTGGCACGTGATGCTCAAACTGCGCGGATACTTCGTGTGTGGCGGATCACTCATTAACAGCAGATGGGTCTTGACCGCTGCACACTGCCTCAGGTCAATTCGTTCTCTTCTTTTAACGATAGCAACCTTGCGGATGTTACATTTATCCGGATTTTAGCCAGTTAGCTCGTAAGAGTCTGCCAGCTTTGTTACGACAAAATAAAGTAGACATTACCGGCTAATAATCGCATCAAACTGTATTTGCTAAAAGCTTGGGCCTACATTAGGCGTTCTCACACAGTTCATTTTCAACTTACTAGATTAATGTTATGTTTTTAATAAGCATGTATGCGTACAGTGCAAAAACTCGTAGAAGTTTTTGACGCTGTTAACTTCACTAAAGTGCGACAGATAGACTAACCGAGCTAACCTTTAAGTGCAGTATAAATGTTTGTTTATTTGTTTACTTATTGGGACAAAATGAAATGCGCAGGAGTTGGTGAACGGATAGCTCTAATAATGACACGGAATACAACAAACTCCGACATTAAGTAGCTATACTGGGTTATATATTCTAATCATTGTAATCAGAGTAGTCACTGGTTATGCGACAATCTTCTTCTAGCGTATGCTGATCTTGCGAAGCCAGATGACAGAATCTTCCTCTGCAGAGTGTAGCACCTGGAGTCCACCAAGAAGCTTGGTCAGCGGGCACTCGTTGACGATGTGTGACATTGTTTGCTTGCTGCCGCAAACACAGAGTGGGTCATCGCGTATGCCCCAGTCGTGAAGCGTAGAGGCACACAGGCCATGACCAGTGCGAAAACGGTTGAGAAGTGACCAGTCTTTATGTTCAAGATCGAAGCCAGGTTGGCATACGACTGGGTCACTTATCAGAGACTGGTTAGGCACTTCCTTTTTAAGCCAGTCCTCCTTCCAGGCCTCGTCGATTGACGACAATAGTGTGCTGTGATTCACAGACTTGCGGGATTAGCGTCACATTGGCAAGTACGATTGGGAGGAATTACAGCCTCTGATCCTGACCCCGATGTCGTCTACGCTAACGTGTCCAGAGTGATTCCTTATCCATACTTCGACACCGCTGAAGCTACTGGTGACGTTGGTTTGCTGGAGCTGTTCAGTCCGGTTACCTACACTGACACCATTGTTCCGATCTGTTTGCCGTCACGTGACGTCGACACTGACCAGTTCAAAGTCTGCGTCGACACCGGCTTTGGAACAACAGATTATTCTGGTTGGCAGTACTTTGTCTGTTATTTCCTAGTGCTTAAAACTACATTTTACCAGGTTTTTCTTTAGTTAATCGTTTTGATTGATGCAAAACACACACAAAAACACAGTGTGATTATGCTGAAAAATGCTAAATGTGTAACTCTATTGCGAAATTTGTGTTCTGTGCTATTTTGTTTACTTACTTACTTATTTTTTTACTTGTGTCTGATTTTCTTTGCCTAGGAAATGATAAATGTGAGTAGGCCTACAGAGTACAGACTAGACTACAGAGAAGCTGTTAGGCTCTATGTTTGCCAGCGTTTGTCGTCAAATGACGCCAGACTGCAAAAGCTACGAATGACTTCAAACGGAAATCTTCGTTTACTGCTGTCATTCATCGACAGACAAAAATGGAACGTGACCACAGTCGGCGGAGAAATGTGTTTTACCCAGTGCTCTATACTAGTTGCATACTGTAATAATATTATCAGAGAACGACTTGATAAACCCGTCGTTACAACACCAACATCAAAGTGCACGGCGGCATCTTACTCACCGCACGCAACGCAACGAACGCAAGATGCGGCAACAAACGCAACGTAACGCATTTCAGCAGTAGCTTCACTTATGTCAGTAACGTACGCAAAGCTTTGCTTGGCCGAAAGGGCCTGCAACGCAAGGGTCTTCTTGCGATAACTATGCATAACTGTGACTTAACGCTGCAACTTGTAGGTCGCTATCCCAATCGTCTGCTACAAGTGAAGATGAACATTATGCCACACAGCAGCTGTTCGGCACAACATGGCACACAGATTCGCAGTGATCATCACATCTGTATCGGATCACGACCGACCGCCGATCGAGGCGTCTGCTATGTAAGTAATGCTGTAAATTATTGAACGCGTTGTTTGTGAATTACATTGTGGTCACAGTCTTATTTTTTGGCACTTCGGTTAGTTTTACTTACGCGGTGTGCTCTATATGGGCTAATCTTAACTTTGATTAGCAGGTCGCTGTGAAGGACTTAACAGGCCTGTAATTACAGCGTGAAAGTGGCGACATTAATGTTCTGTGACTGTGACTGAAATGACAAGTTGCACACAAAATTAGTTCAAATCAGCAACGACGACGACAATGATAATGACACACGCCCTTGCAGTTAGTGTAGTAATTAGGTTTTTTTATTTTTTCATGGTAATGCAAAATCAGACATTAGATAACGTGGAAACTTGACGTTTATGCAGTGACCAGTTGTAACATAAATATTTGTATACTAAAATTAGCAGAATTTGATAATTCTTTTTAAGTAACAGTCAATAATGACATGGATACTTTTTGAGTTACAGTGCAGTAACGGTGCACACGTGGTGGGTGTTATGTGTACACAGGGTGACAGCGGAGGTCCGTTGGCGTGCAAAGACCAACAGGACAACTGGACGTTGATCGGTGTCAACAGTTTTGTCTACGACAAATGTGAAAAGGCGGTCGTCGCGCGAGTCTCAGCTTACATTGACTGGATCATGCAGACCATCGCCAGCAATTCGTAGAACCAGAACGTTTAGCCTATGTCTTTGCGTTTACTCTTTAAAGACTAAATAGCCAGCGACAAAACGGTGAAATGCTATCTCACCGATTTCTGGTAGATTTTTGTTTAATGTCGCGCACAGTGTTGCTTGGTACGTCGGTCGTTGACTGTATGTACAGTAAGTACATTGATTTATGTTAGTATAGAAATTAATGAACATAGGTTTCTGATAGCTCTAACTACTGTAATTTGTGACTATTTGTTTTTGTGTGTATTATACGCGTATTAATTAAAGGATTTTTTTGTCCAAGTTTTAAAATACATTTAGTGCTTTGAAGCTACTTTTATAGAGCTTTAGCGCGGAAATTGTGTTTCATGTCATTTTGTGCAGCAGATTATTTTACATTAGCACGAAATATCGCACGAAAGTAACTGCTGATTGCAGACCGCGGGTCCAATTGTTCGCCGACGCGGGCAATGGATGGCCGCATAGTGCGCTGCGGTATCATTAGCTCATGCCAATCAGCTGCCACTTCCGAGATTGTAAAGCGCTTCTGGTCTTGAGTCCATATCATGTAAGAAGCGCTATAGCAAATGCCGAACTTCACATTACCTTTACTTTTTTATAGCGCAACGAATCCGAATAACAATAATAAGTGATTCAGGCATTCGCGGGCACTCACGCGAGTAACGCGACTGTACTATAACATCTTTCGTTAAAAAGTTTTTCAGAAAATTAGTGTCAATTATTTAAACTTTACATTGTCAAGCATGTACTGGAGCTTATGGGATCACTGCTCTGTTATTTGCTGCTGTAATTTTCCCGCTCGACGTTCTGGGTGCACCGTATCACGATGCATAAAATTAAATATGTTTCGGTTCTTTGGTTAATTGATTGACAGTAGATCATGTAGGCCTAACATGAACATGGTCTGTGAAAAAAGATGTAGTACTGAAGACCTGTAATTTACTGGTCACTTGTGTTTACACATAAAACTGCAGCTAAAATTGCTGATTAAATTCGGTATGAGTATAATACGAGTATCTGAGCTCTGTAGCAACACGTGTCATGTTTCCAGCAGTCAGGACGCTAATGACACTGTTTGCAGCATCCAGCTGATGAAGCAACTCGTCAGCAGTATCATAAGTTTCTAAAAAGGCAAATGTGCGCAAATGCTTAACAGCTTTGCTTCAAGGCTGCCTTATGTATATGTAAAGCAGCTAGCGGTAGCGGTTATAACGAATTAACTCCAAGAAATACTTTTATTAGTAGCAAATCTTAGACCGACTGCACCGAACTGAAGCGATCAAAGTTTTCTAACATTCCAGAACGAAACGTTATGCCACAAGGTGAGTGACGTCCACATAGTCACACTTCTCGGATCCCTGAATGGTTAGACTTCTGGGCTAGGAGGCGGATAACAACAAAACTTCTTGTAGCCGTGCTAATTCTATCACAGCGTCCACATTACCAGTTTTGGCGACGCACCAGGCTACCAGGCAGTTCCTGATTATAATAACCGCCTAAGAGCTGTTTTAGCCATCAAAGCCTGAAGAATAGGTCACTAACTGCGCAATGAACGCAAAGTCCTCGAACTTGACCTAAATTCGGCCGTCCGCATGTTGTTTTCCTTCCAGGACCACGCTTAGCCAAAATGTACTTAAGATAACCCCAAGAAGGCATAACATAAGTGTGCTGATTATTAACCGATTAGTAATCACCGTCACATGATCCGTAGATAAAAATATCAGTGACTACGCGATTGGCTTAACAAAGGCCACAGTTTTAATATGCGTCACGAACTTAGTGCTTTTTTTAACTTACAGGCTTAATGTATTGGTTTTTTGAAATTTTTTTCTCAGTTTGGTAGAGTTAACGCCTTGTTTTTTAGTAATATATATCAAGTGCATGCCTAAGACTACGACGCTAAGCACTTAGTTGTTTTTCTATAGTGCTTATGACGCACGAAAAAGTTAATTGGAAGTAGGCATAGACATATAAATAATGGGCACGAACTTCCGTTGCATACATAAGAAGTAGCAAAAACTGAATTCAATAAAGTGTGTGTACTGGGCGATATGTTCGCACAATTTATAAACATCACAATTCGAATGAAACAAAAATCGGATGACTTTTTGGGCGTTGTACTTATACCGGCAGTCACGACATGAATAAAATACTTGCTCGGTTTTCTATAAAAGATACCGATAGACCACTAACGTTCACTGCGCAGGACACTATTCGCATTGCTGCAATAGTAAGTGCTATTTGCATTGCTTTTTTCTTAAAAACGCCATCCTTGGCATTTTGAGTAATTCGAGTTACAGTAGTCCAGGCGACACGAGATAAACGCCTGGACCAGCGTTTTGACGGCGTCAGATGACATCGATCTGACGAGCGGTCGGAGCTGCTGTAACTGGTAGTAGCCACTGCAACACACGGCGGCCACCTGCGCAGACAGCGTCAGCTGGCTGTCGACGATGACGCCGAGGTTACGCGCCGTCTTCGAGACGTTAATACGTCAGGGCCGTAGCGAGGATGTAGAAAACGAGGAGGCAGTGCAGGGGGTCTCGGGGACAAAGTCCCCAACGGGTCCAGGGGTGGAGCCCCGGTGGAGAGTCTGGGATTGGGGATCTGGGGCCGAAGCCCCCCCCCCAGAAGCTGAAAAGCTTTCAAAATTCACTTAGCTGAAACTTTTATTTTGTGATACAATTTCTGCAAACGTCTGAGAACGAGGATCCTCGTGCCTAAATGTAGCTACGGTCCTGTACGTGTCGACGCCACCGGAACCTCCGACACGTTGACTTTCGCCAGCTGCTGTGGAGATCCCAACCTGCGTCTTGGTTCCGTTCAATCGAAGTCGGCTAGCTTTCAGCCATGCCTCGATGTCGACGAAACACGCAGAGAGACGTCGGACAGCAGCCTAAGCGTCACCAGCCGGTGTGCTGATGTAAACCTGCGTGTCATCGGCATATTAGTGCAGGCTGAGTCAATGACGGTCAACGACGAGGGCCAGCTCAGCTGTGTACAGAACGTACAACAGCGGGCCCAGTACAGATCCCTGCGGAACCCCAAATAGTACCGACTGCAGAGACGACAGTTCACCACTGTAGGTAATCTGCTGCGTTCTGTCGGTCAGAAATGACCGCACCCAGTCATGGACTAAGTCGGTCAAACCGAAAGCAGACTGCAGACGTTCTAGCAGCATGGAGTGGTCGACGCAGTCGAAAGCTGCTGCAAGGTCCAGTAGTCGAAGCAACGTCACCTGCCGATCATCTGCTGCCACCAGTATGTCGGACCAGACGCGCTGCATTGCGGTTTCCGTGGAATGGTACTTGCGGTACGCTGACTGGAAACGTGGAAGTAGGTCGTTTGCCGCCAGGTACCGTACTGGTGCAACTGACTAGTGACAACCCGTTCAACAACCTTTGAAATAAATGATAGGTTGGATACTGGACTAAAGTTATTCATGTCAAATGAGTCCAGCCCCGTTTTCTTCAGAAGCGGAGTAATAATTCCAGGCTTCTGTGAGACTATCAGTCGACCTTGACTCAGCGACGAGTTGACCATCCTGGTGATGTAGTTCAGAAGTAGGCCTACGTCGACGTACTCGCTATATCTGTTGCACTAAGCAATATTCATCACGTCTAAGATAAGTAAGAAACAAAGCTTACATATTGCATATGTACTGATATGCTATCAACGTAATTATAGAATAAATTTCTCAGTAGAATAATGCATCAACGTGTATTGCTAACTGGTTGCGGTAGGCCTAGTGAATGTAATTGCAACTATTTTACTTATTTTAATTATTTTACTTAGTGCACTGCAGGCATGTGCGAATATGTATTGTATAGCGTGTGACGAAATAACGGTGATGTTAAGTGGACAGAAAAAAATCACAATTTCGTAGCAAATATTTATCTGTCCCAGATTATAAAATCTCTTCTGTCATTCTATCGTTCTGTCTGTCTGTCGTAAACACTCCTACGGCCGCAATTTTGATTTAATTTTGATGAAATTTTGCACAGTGATTTGGGGCCCGAAAAGTAAGATCGAGTTTGTTTGGAAAAAAAACTGATAACTTCTTCCTCTGTTTTTGAGTGTTTTTAGCCATGAATTTACCCATCTGTTCCGTCTGTAACGATAGTTTTTGAAAGTAAGTTTCGTTGAAATTGTTTTCAGCTTTCGGACAAACTATGAGACGTTTCCGCTTGCATGCTTTTGGATTTATTATGTATCTTGTGCTTGCGTTCTTGAAAGTTGCGCTTGTCAACTTTACATTAAACGAATATATGATATGATAATGATCTATTTTACCCCAATTTAAAAAAACTGCATTACGGCATATGGGGACTTCAAAGCGGTATAACTCGGTTCCAGTAAAAAAAACAGTTGCGCGCTGTGTTTACCTACCCCCTATTTTCTGGCTATCCGACGGTGTCATTTAAATTTCTCCCCTGCCGACCCCTGTTGCCATGGCAACAAATTTTGGGACCAAACTGACTATAACTCGGCCCCCGTAAAAGACAGTTGCGCGCTGTGTTTACCTACCCCCTATTTTCGGGTCGGGCAATCTAACGGTGTCATTTAAATTTACCCCCTAACAACTTCTGTTGGCATAGCAACCATTCAAAAGTTGCAAAATTTTGTATTATAGCCAATGGAGATTTCAAAGCGGTATAACTCGATCCCCGCAAAAAATAATTGCGCGTTGTTTGCATTTACCTCCCTCCCCTATTTTCGGGCCCGGGCTATCCGATGGTATCATTTAAATTTTTCTCCTGTCGACCACTGTTGCCATGGCAACGACTTTTGGAACACAATTGACTGCAACTCGGCCCATCTACTCTGAACTAGTTGTACGCTGGCTTTACGAGCTCCCGTGCGCCATGGTAACTGTAGGCTCAAACGCTGAAACGCAGCTGTTAGGTTATATAGCGTGGCCATATAGCTAGGCTATATAGCGTGCCTCGTTCCACAGAACGTATTTTTTGGTTAAAATAAGTAATCACTTGGCTTGCAGCAGTTGTAACAAGTTCGTAACTAATTGCTTTGGTAAAACGCAGATCACAGCGTTAAAATACAGCAACTGCTGCTATCTCTGTTGCTAGATAGACATCACACGACACACGTGACACACGTGTCTGTCTGTCTGTATCTCTGTCTGTCTGTCTGACTGTCTGTTCAACTGACTGTTGTAATGCAGGTCTATTGCCAGCATGATACGCTCATTGAGAACGTTGCTGCTGTCCGCACTGATTTTAACGTCAATTGCGTCTGCTAACTCACAACAAGGTAAAGAAAAGGCCTAACTGTCGCTAGGATGGCCGACCGTACTGGTTGTCAGGGACCCTAAAGGTCATCCAAGGTCGATGATTTTCGTGTCATTTGAAAGCCAATATGCGACTTTTTATCAGTGATCATTAGCAACTTAGGCCCTATTTCGCACCGTTTAGCCACAATAGTGCGTAACTGCCTTTAAGCCCATCCAAGGTCGATGACTTTTTATCTAATCTGACAGAATGTGTACCGCGTTTTATTAGCTTAGCCACAATATATCCGTTACGGACGGACGGACAGACGGACGAACGGGCGGACGACAACCATGCCAGTAGCTTGACCGTTACTTTAGTACGGTTGGCTAAAAAGCAATACAAACCCACTGCGCTCGTTTCTTTTCTAAGCCCTCATTAATAAACTTTATAAATATATTCGTAGGCTACTACTAATTGCTGATGAGTGACGATCATTGCCCGGCTAAGGTCACTGGCGGCCGGTGAGTGTGTGCACAAAAAACTAGTTAGGACTTATTCTGAGGGCGCTCAGACAACGCTTTGTCCGCTTTTTGCATACGCAGAAAACAAGAGTAGCGTTAGGCTATAGTCCGTGCTCAATGAGTGCTAAAAATAACAAGGTAATTAGTATGTTCAATTTGTTTATATTGTTTTTGCGCACAAGATACTCAATTCCACAAGGCTGAAATATTGTACTTTAAAAATTATATTTGAAATAGTCACGGTGCTGGCAAAGAAAATTAGAAACTTGTCAGCAAAACAAGCCGCGTTGAAAGGTTAGAAAGCGAGGGACAGGCGCTGAAACAAGAACATTGTACTGTTTTTCAAAGAAGAAAATTGTATTTTTTCAAAATGTGCAAAATCACGATGTTGTTTCGCCAAAAATTTAACCTGGCAACAATAAAGGAATATTGAATGTCGCTTTACTTGCTTATGCAGGTAAGAGCGAAAAATGGGTGTAAAGTTGTGTAAAATTTTGCGCTAAAGTTTTAAATGGCAGCTGGGACATTCTATGCCGTTACGGTTTGTGTGTCTAGTACTCAACAATATAGTCAACAGTATAATTTTGGTTTTGGTTTATTTTTATATAGGGCTTCAAACTTAAGCGATTGCACATAGTCAACTAAAGGTTACTTTCGTACTTGCGTAATCTTATTCCCGGTCGGTGCACCACCAATTAACAACTCTGGGCAAGTTGTTTACACCTACCTGTTTTCGTAAGTGGTCAGTGACGACTCGAAACTTTCAGGTTGGTGTTCGATTCTCACTGCTGATTATTTGGAAGCTACCTTGAGCAAGTTGTTAACTTATTGTGTGTTTAGGCTAACTCAGCTTCCTACCCTCCGAGGGACGGGAAATGAATAGTTGCTTACGGGCTACGGTGGTATGTCTGCTTGCTGCAAACCGCGGGTCTTGAGTCCTTCTCATGTATACACCAGTCGGGTCGTTAGCTGTACCCCGGACACACTGCCGAAAGTATCCGCAACGCCGAGAACCGGTTCGGGAAAATCGAAGACTCCAGTGGTCCCCGGTTAAGCTGAACGTCCCGGGCGGGTTCCGCCTCTAAAACGGTTGGGTTGCAAGGTCACCGAAGTTGATCGATTGGCAACTGGTTAAGTACGAAGATAGGCACCGAAAGCAGTAAGTCAACATTACTGTCAGCAGTATGTCGCACCGGAAAGATGGGCTATTCCGTAGAAAAAGGTCTTTCGGAAGTAGCAAGTCAACCGATAGTGAATTATCACTGAAACCAGTTAGACGGTAGAAGTTACCGCAGGCCAGGGTCGAACTCAGAACCGCTAGCTTCACAACCCTCCGCTCAGCTTGGAACGCGTCATAGACGACGAACCGCAGACTTACCATAGTGATATCGCCGACTCATCTTTTACAGTTAAACCGGACGGTGCAGTAAAATTGAAGGTCAGTCAAGGTCACGTTGCCGTTGGCGCACAGCACAGCTCAAAAAGCCGTTTGTGTTTCACTAACATAAGATGTACGTAATCTCGCAATGAATGATGTTTGTTACTGCAACTAAATAACGCTAATAGCGCTTGTTGTTGATCACAGAACAGCAAGTTCGACTGGTAAATGGCTCACGTACTGCAGGGCGGCTAGAAATCTACCACAACGGTCGGTGGGGAACTGTTTGTGATGACGACTTTAATGACGTCGCTGCTTCAGTTGCATGTTTTCAACTCGGCCACGGGTAACTAACGACAAACGTCCCATGATTTACTTCTTCGAAGTTGACAAGATCATGTTGCGCTTTTCAAAAATCAGTAAAACCGGCTACACAAAATGGGCAGTACGAATCACGGGCAGCTAATGCTGTATTATAAAATTTAAAAAAGAAGTTTGCTGCTGTTTACTAGCAAAGTTTATAGAGATTGACGCAGCATTGTAGTCGCTTGTGCGTAACATGCATACTCTGTTAGTAGTCCCGATCAGTGTTAGGCCTAACACTGTTATTGTAAAAACAAAAATTGCAAATAAATTATTTAGTAACTTGCATTGCGGTAAATCGCGTCATGCGGTACCAAATGTAAAAAGACAACACAAAATTGTATTACTGCCCTGTGTCACATGCTACACAGTTTCTTTTTCGAACGAATACTGCCTACTGCAGACGGGATGGTGAAATGTTGGAAAACAAATACGGTCGAGGCAGAGGTCCTATCTGGCTGGACGACGTTCAGTGTACCGACTCAGAGACGACTATTGCTGACTGTCAACACAGCGGCTGGCGCGTCCACAACTGTTGGCGTGGTGAAGACGTCTCAATCTCATGCACTGAAGCTCAGCCGTCTACCGCTCAGCCGCCTCCCAATAGTGGTAGGCAAGTGTCAGTAATCTAGTAGTTGTACAGGAAAACGTGCTGTTGGGGTGATGTGAGAAACTGTGACAATAACACTGACTGAAGGAAACAACTTTTACGCACATAACACTTATGTCGTGTTTGCAGTTACTTAGTGTTAAGGTAACCTTTATAAAAGTTTAGCTCAGTCGACGAACTTACTTGATATCTGGTTTGATAAATATAAAAACTTGTCCAAACTTTGCACTGATGACAGAAACCGCGGCCATTGATAAAAACGTTTTTTACTCTATCAGTATCACCAATTTATGTCAGTATCATCTATTCATATCACTTTAGCTGCTATATTATTACGTGCTTATTGTGTACAGTACTAAACTTTTACTGGTGTGTGTACGTATTGCTTACGCATTGTTTTTGTTTTATCTCCAGGTAATGATTGTGCGATTGTGCAGAGGTTACTTTCGTACTTGCACAATTTTGATGATCGTTATCTCGCAATAAATAATGTTTTTACTGCCACTAACAAGCGTTCATAACGCTTGCTGTTGTTTTCAGATAAGACGATTCGACTCAGTGGCAGTGGTTTGACTACTGCAGGGCGCCTAGAAATCTACCACAACGGTCAATGGGGAACTGTTTGTGATGACTACTTTAATAACGAAGCTGCTTCAGTCGCATGTTTTCAACTCGGTCACGGGTACTAACACCTTACTTTCCATGATTCACTTTTTAGAGCGTGACGGAAGTATCATGTTACACTTTAAAAAATAGCAAAACAACCATACAGGGTTAACCAAATTGGCAGTTTAAATGACGGACAAATGGGCAGAAGTGTCTACACCATATAAAACTTGCATAAAGGTTTTATTACATAAATTAAAAAAGTATTTCGCCGTTTAAAAAAATGCATAATGCTTGTTATGCATATTCTGTTAGTAGTATCGATTAAAGTGTTAGACCTAACAGTTATTGTAAAAACAAAAGTTGCAAATGATTGGCATTGCCTTACACAGCGGTAATTAGCGAAAGGCGGCACCAAATGTGATGCTATCAAATTTTTTTGATAAATAAAGTTGACTAAATGTGAGCAGAACAAAATCGCAATTGCATTACTGCTTTTTGCCACATGCTACGGCTACGCAGCTTCCTCTTGAACAAATATTGTCTAATGCAGACGGAACGGTCAAATGTTGGACAACAAATACGGCCCAGGCAGAGGTCCTATTTGGCTGGATGACATTCAGTGTACCGGCTCAGAGACGTCTATTGCTGACTGTCAACACGGCGGCTGGCGCGTCCACAACTGTTGGCATGGTGAAGACGTCTCAATTTCATGCACCGACGCTGAACCGCCTACCAATAAAGGTAGGCAATTTTTAGTGATTTAGTAGTTGTACTTGTACGATACCGCACTGTCTGGGGTGGTATTAGCTCGCACTGCGTTCTGGCTTACCCACTTTAGCAGTACAGTATTTAGTACAGAAAAACGTGTTGTTGGGTTGATGTAAGAGGCCGTGAAAATAACACTGGTTAAAGTAAGCGACTTTTACGCGCATGTCGTGTTTGCAGTCATTTAGTGCTAAAGTCAGATGCGTTTACATTATATAAACTTTAAAGCAAATGCTTTAAAAATAAAAAAAAAGTTTTGTTTTTGAAAAATTTGGGGAAAAAGTTGATATTTATGGCATACTGCACCTCAGCATGTACCACACTGTTTCCATGATTTACGATATTTTACAAACATAAGTGTTCTGTGGCGCCTAAAATGCACCAAATTTATTTTTCGCCGAAACTTTGTCCCGGACCCCGCTGAAACAGCTGACGACGCTCTCCCACACTTTTTCGCCGGCTGGAAAGAAAAATACCCCCTCCCCATTCTCAGCCTTTTCTACGCCTGCAGCGCCTCGTTTTCGGCGAGTTAGGGGAAAGAACTTGCACCAAGAACTTAGGGGGCAAGACGCTCTTGGCTGAAGGTTAAATAGCATTCAGAAGTGTGTAGCTCAGTCGACTAACTTGGTTGGTATTTGGCCTGATAAACTAAGGCTCGTCCGACTTCTTCACATTTTTTAGCAATGACAGAAACCGGACAAGAAACCATGGACAACATACTGAGAGAAAGACGATTACGCTGGCTTGGACATGTTCTGCGTATGAACCATCAGCGCATACCACAGCAAAAGCAAGCACTGTACTAACGGGTACCAGAATATAAGAGAGAACCAGGTCGACCAAGAGCGAACTGGAAGAGCACAGCCAACAAAAATTTACAAAAGATGGCGTTCACTTGAGAAGAAGCAGAGGTGGCAGCTCTTGTCAGACACGGATGGCGTCGGAGTGTGACCCAATGTCCAGTAGGATGCGGGATAAACCAAGGTCCAAGGACAGAAACCGCGGCTATCAGTGCAAACGTTTCTTTTCGAGTTATACTTTGAGTGAAGCAAAAATGTGATTTACCAGCTGACATTATAAGTCTAACAGTTTTAAGTTGAAATTTTTATTGTATATAAAATGTGTCAAAGTTTATTTTTTGGATTTTCTTAAATCGCTGTATCAATATCACTTAAGTTGCTGTAATATTACATGTTTCATTGTTCACTTTATACATTACTATAATTAGTTAAAATGTGTGTATTAGGCCCTACTTACCAATAAGTTTTGGTTTGTTGTCACTAAAATACTTGTGCGATTTCACATAGCCAATTAAAGGCAACATTTGCAATTGTGTAATTTAGTTGTTTGTGACTTCACAATAAATGATGCTCGTTACTGCAATTAATTAGCGTCGACAACGCTTGCTATTCTTTTCAGATAAACAGATTCGGCTGGTAGGCAGTAGCTCCACTACTGTAGGGCGTCTGGAGCTTTACTACAATGGTCAGTGGGGAACTGTTTGTGATGACTACTTCAATGACGACGCTGCTTCGGTTGCTTGTTTTCAACTCGGTCACGGGTAACTAACGACATACTTTCCATAAAAAAATTTTATTTTTTAGAATGTGACGGTAAGTATGTACTGTGGTATCATGTTGCGTTTTTTTTCAAAAATCAGCAAAATTGGCATATAAAAATCGGGCATAAAGGCAGGGATGTATACACCACATAAACATTTTGCATAAAAGCTTTATGATACAAATAAAAAAAGGTTTTCCGCTGTTTAAGAGAAAATTTGTATAATTTGCATGGGCATTGTTGTTGCTTGCATGTATCAAGCCTATGCATATTCGTTTAGTAATTTCGAACAAAATAATAGGCCCAGCAGTCACACATTGTACACGTAAAAACATAAAGTTGCAAATAATAAGTATTGACTTTGCGCAGCAGCAAATAGCAACACGCGGCACCAAATGTGAGAAATGCGCCACATGTTACGCAGTTTGCTATCAAACAAATATTGTCTAATGCAGACGGAACGGTCAAATGTTGGACAACAAATACGGCCCAGGCAGAGGTCCTATTTGGCTGGACGACGTTCAGTGTACCGGCTCAGAGACGTCTATTGCTGACTGTCAACACAGCGGCTGGCGCGTCCACAACTGTTGGCATGGTGAAGACGTCTCAATCTCATGCACTGAAGCTCAGCCGTCTACCGCTCAGCCGCCTACCAATAATGGTAGGCAAGTGTCAGTAATCTAGTAGTTGTACAGGAAAACGTACTGTTGGGCTGATGTGAGACAATAACTGACTGAATTACGCAACTTTAACGCGCATAACAGATATGCCGTATTTGCAGTCATTCAGTAAAAAAAACAACACGTAGAAACGTTTAGTTCAGTCGACTGGGCCTATTTGGCTCGACGGATAAAATGTGTCCGACATTTTTAATTTGCGTTCTGATGATAAAAACTGCCACTATCAGTGCACACGTTTTTTTACCGGATAATAATTTAAGTGCAGCAGAGTTCTGACTTACCAGCTGACAATACTGACTTTTCAGACTTAAATGTTGTCTCAGTGAAAATTTTATATTAAAACAAAATACTTTAACATTATTTTTTTATTTCAAAGTTTCTTTGTATTGCGATATCAGTATCACATACTGTGAACTTCATTTACTAAGGTGGCTATTTTGCTACATGGTTATTGCGTGTATTATTGTATTACTAGGTTTTGACGTGTTTATAGGCAACTTTCGTACTTGTGTGATCTTACTCACATAAGATGTGTGTGACCTCGCAATAAACTTAAACAGTGTCTGTTCCTGCAATTAAGTAACGCCGAAGGCGCTTGTTATTGTTCCTAGATCAGCAGATTCGACTGATAAATGGCTCACGTACTGCAGGGCGTCTAGAGATCTACCACAACGGTCGTTGGGGAACTGTTTGTGATGACGACTTTGATGACGTCGCTGCCTCAGTCGCATGCTTTCAACTTGGCCTCGGGTAATTAACGAGAAACATTTTATGATTCAGTTCTTATAACGTAGCGGCAGTATGATGTTGAGCTTTGAACAGTTGGAATTACGTGCAGTTGGGCAGGTTATAAAATTATAAAACTTGCCTGCTCCACCACAAAAGAAAAACAGAAGTTCTTCCTTATTAAGTTTGTATTATTTACACGAACGTTGTAGTCGCCTGAGTGTTTTGTGCATACCTGGTTAATAGTTTCAATCAAAATAATAGGTTTAGCAGTCACTGTACATGCAAAACATATTTGGAAATAAGCGGCAAATCGCAACAAACGTAACAAAATACAAGAAAACAAAAAATGCATTAGAAATATAGATGCAACAGACTACCGATTTTCGGATTTTGTTTATGGATCTAATTGCTAGCAATTGCTACGCTTGCGAAACATGGACACTGTCAGTTGCTGACACAAGACAAACGCCAGATAGCCAGACTCCGCTGATAAGAGCACCACGCAAACATAGGTTAACTGGCCTCAGTTTTGTCACAGAGTCTACCGTGACACCATCCGATACCGTAACTAGCTTTTCAAACATTGTTGCCAAGGTTTTTACAGATGTTTTTCTTAAACGCAAGTGCTTGAGTCGCTTGCGTGATTATGTGAACTGCATTCTTGTTAGTTTGATTCATAGATGTTAAAATATTTATTCATTTGCAAATAAAACACATAAAACATGTTTTTATACTATTATAAAAAAAACATTATAAAACATTATTTAAAAACATTAAACTGCAGATGTTTCCAATTGCTACTTTTTACTTTAGGCATTTTTTATTTTATGTAACCGCGATTATGGTACATATTTAATTATGAACTAAACAATCAAATGTCACAACAAAGACCAAGCATACTAGTCACGTTAACAGCTTTTAGCACATCTGTAGCAATTTATTCTAACGATTTAACAAGATATTAAAAAGCACAGAAACATTTGAAAACATAAAAAACATAAAAAATAAATAAAACATTAAAAAAATAAAAAAAACATAAAACATGTTTTTCATAGTTTGATAAAGAACAAAAAAAATTTTTTTACATCTATGGTTTGATTTGGTTTGATATACACTGTAGATGCTCTAACGAGTCTGTCACATTTTGCCTGTGTATTTTAACTTCTATTGGTTGATGTTTTATGGAGGAAATAAATGACAGGCTGACTCATTTATTGATATGGACAAGCGTTTAGTGTCATGTCTTTAACTAACGGTGTACATACGTTGTATAGTCGCAACGGTCGTTTCCTGGAGAATCAATACGGGGAAGGAACTGGACAGGTTTGGCTCGATGACATACAGTGCGCTGGAACTGAGTCGCGGCTTGACAGCTGTACTCATGAGGAGTGGGGCATGCATAACTGCTACCATAGTGAGGACGTCTCCATCGTCTGCTATGATGACTCCAATCCAAGAGGTTTGTGAATGGTGCTTAATAATTAGTTCAGCTAAGCAAAAAGACTTTTAGTTTAAAAGCAAAACCATATTTTTTTCAAAACTAAAGCCAAGGCTTTTTCAAAACCAAGACTTTTTATGCATCGTCAAAAAAAACTAACGTGTTAACGCTATTCACTGATTGAACATTTTTGTCAAAGATGTGACAAAGTATGCAATTAATGCTACTAAATGCATCAGTGATGAGTATTTCACAATTTATACACGTCATGTCCAAGTTAACTTACGTATTTTTGCGTGTCGGGACCTTTATTCTGCTCGGGCTTTCGCAAAGCTCTTAAGTCGTATCTGCTTCCGCATCTTTTCTCATGCACTATTAGGGTAGAGCACTTTAACATTTACAATTACGATATTCGTATTTTGACGGTAGCAAAGTGCTTGCAGATCGTGTTGTGTCTGGTTGTCCAGAGTGTTTTGACGACAGCTACAAGTGTAGCGAGGGTCAAGTTTGTCTTCCCGGCTCAACTTGGTGCGATGGTGTTAGACATTGTCCTGATGGCAGTGACGAACCTGCCGGGTGTACCACCGGCAGTAAGTAGTTAGAATATTGTGTAACACCTAGTCAGAACAAGTTGTATCAAATTAGGCCATTTATCGATCAGTTTGCTGACGTTTCGACAACCGCTGTTGTTGTTAAGATCAACAAACAACAGTGACGAAAATGCGCAAGGGTTATTATTCAGCAGTGCATTCTTTTGCGGTCTCCTGATCCGTACCGGTATGTGTTTGTGCATGACCCTTATACTTGACAGCTTTATATAAAATTAAATATAAAAAACTTACCATTTTTACCAGTTTACATTACTGTGTAAGAGCGACCAAGTCACACATCCAAAACAACAGAAATCATTTTGCTAGGACACAGAGTAATAGAATGACGAACTGGCTGCCCTTACAAGCCATGTGACGTGACCCCATTTAACGTTTTCCACCCCGCATTATCCCGTAAGCCAATAGGGGAGAATTGCCTGAATTGGAACAGTTCCTTGATTGGAACACTTTACTTATTCAAAATCTGTGAGCTGCTTACTGAAAGTAAGAAATAATTAGCACTCTACGGTGGTTTCGCTTTCGATTTTAAGTAAGTATGGTGTGTGTTATCGACTCGATTTGCAGTTAATTATGTCTGTTGATTTTTGATTGATACGACCTTAAATGCAGCACCAGTAGTGAGGATGGCACACGCCGTATTTGTCAAGTGACTTCGTAGCCGCTGATGCTGTGCACACTGGATGTTTATCGGTGTCTTGCACCGTTAAGGAGATATGGCGTCTCAAAAATAATGAGATCACGACTTTGATTTTTTTGGGATCACGTGACGTCATCGGTCACGTGACCATTCGACTCGGCATATGCGGTTTTTTATTGGTGGTCCATTGTAGCCATGCGTCTAACTTGCCCCGTTAGGGAGATATGGCGCCTCAAAGATAATGGGGTTACGAGTTTGATTTTTTGGGGTCACGTGATGACGTCACGTGTCCATTCGACTCGCGGTGGGCGTCTGGAATTCAACACGCGATAATATCGCCCAAAAACCATTTTTGCTGTTCTCGAGTTTTGACTCATATCGCCCTTACATAGCTTTGTAAACTGTTGAAGTTTTTTGCTTTGATAATAAAAAGACAACACTCAAATCAGGAGTAAATTCTTGAATACAATTTCTGTGCAATGTCATGTTTCAGCGTGTCCGAGTATAGCAGTTGGAGCAAGGTTCTGTCGTCCGGCGTCAAAATGTTTGTTCGCTAACAAGATTTGTGACCGATATCAGGATTGTCCGGACGACAGCGATGAAGTTAACTGCAGTACGTACTAGACTCCGTACTCTTAGCTAATAACTGTTATTATTAGCTCACACTTTAAAAGCACACGGATGAGACAGGTACAAACTAAATCATAAAAATGCAATTATTTTGCTATTTGCAATTACTAGTAGCACGGTAGGCTATAATAACAGCAGAGCAAACGTCAATATATGTTGTGCCACACTGCAGCAAAAATTTTGTCGAACTACACAATAGTTAATTTGAGAAAAGCTCACGTGACGCGCGATAGCAGCGGTTTTGCCACTTTGGCAATCAGTGTAGACCTACAGCAATAATATATTAATGCATCTTTGAAAAGTACTGAAATTCGAGGTTTCCGTACGAAATACTCTTTGAATTTAAAAGATTAAAAGTTAGATTTTTAAAAATGCACGTTGTATGCTAAAAATGTCATACGTAGGTTGTCCTGGTCCATCTCCAACCATTTCGGCTCAATTTACTCTTAAAATATGTGTTGCAGCCGGAAATCGCAAAAAAATACTAAAACCCCATATTTTCGGAATTCAAGGTCATTTAAGGTCATCGACGTTAACACTAATAAAAAGCTTGTCATTATTGCTTGTTATGATAAGCAGCACGTCTGTGCTTATCTGCAACCGTTTTCACGCTACCCGAGATAATTGCAATAAAATAACTACTTTTTAGGGGGCAGCTGTCTTTAACGCCCGCCTGCGCCGGCTTCCTTGAACCTAGAGGGTCGGGACTTAAACTACTAAAATCTCCGTTTAATGTTGAAAATTTTATACGCTAGTTGTCTTGGTCTATCTCCAACGATTTCGTCGCAGTTCACTCTTGAAAAGTACGCTGCAGCCAAAAATTGTGAAAAATTCACTAAAAACCCCTATTTTGGAGGCTCAAGATCGTTCAAGGTCATCGATGTTGATAAATCTAAAAAATGTTCGTCATCAGTGCTTGCAACCGTTTTCACACTATACAAGCCAATGACGGCAAAATAGGCCTAACGTCTTTTTAGGGGATACCCCTCTTTGACGTTCTCGTTCGAGGGGAACACCCTTACACAGAAACACAAAATTTTGTCACATAAAACGAGTCATTGGAGCAGCCCGCAGTGTAGATTTCGTGGTCCTAGCTTGCACCGTTTTGATACAATACAGCAGTGTGACGGACGGACGGACGGACGGACAGACGGACAGACGCCCAGGCCATGGCTAAGACGCGCGAAAAAGTAAACTTGTGAAGCAACAATGCTGAAGTTTTGCCATACCGGTATACTGGTTTCACTTGAACTGACTGTAGCCTGTGCGAGTGACCAGTACGCGTGCACAAACGGACGATGTATTTACAGAGACTGGCTTTGTGATGGAGTCGCGGATTGTCCGCTGGGAGACGACGAACTGCCCTCTCGCTGCGGTAAGTTTCGTACGCTGTAATTATGTTTATATAGCAGCAGCATTCTTCTGCGCTAAACTAAACCGGCGCGTTAGTTCTTAAGCGTCGTTTACTTGCGTGGGTCTTGCGTTGATTTTGTGATGCCGTGTGTCTATGCCAGTTGTCCCGTTGTGCCTATCACTGTAATGTTCTGCAATAGGCTACAGTACTGTAGTACGTCGATACACAAGCAGCTATCATCTAGGGAATTGTGTCCATAGTGACAAATGCTGTGTGCTGTGTAGACTCGTGTGACGAGGCGACTGAGTTTAAGTGTTCACGAGGAAAGTCTTGTATCAGCGCCAGTCAACGCTGCGATGGAACTGCTCAATGCACTGACTCTTCCGATGAGGCCAACTGCTGTCTGTTATCTAAGCTTATTTGTCTGTGAACGCTATTAGTACTAGGCAATTATTCTGACATACCGCAGTCCTAATTAGCTACATTTGACGAACTGTATTTTTTTGTCAGCATTATTATTTTTTTATTATTAGTATCTATCGTTATTAGTTATGTTTTTTCATGGCTGTCATTTGACGAATAAAGGTATATATATATATATATTAGGCTTTCATTTATAGACTGAAGCTGCTGCTCATTTCCAACCCGCTGAAGTTTGGAGGTTGAGTTGACCTGAGCTGGTGCATGTGTAACTGCAGTGTCGCTATCGAGTGGGTCGACGTCAGCACTGATAGTGACATACGCCGGTGTGTTCGACTTCTTCGTCTGTTCTGAGCACTGGACTTCAACATTAAGTCACACCGTCTGCCGACAACTGGGATACTCCTGAGTCTTAGTCTCTGATAGTACAAGACCTGTAGGCCTACGTTGGTGTTTATCTCTCCCGCGAATCATGATGACGTTCCTTTGTGGTAGCTTCTATGATGTGTTGCAACGTACATTGCCTCGTTTCAATTTTCCTACATTTCACACACTCATCAACAGGTGCTCGCAAAATTTTAAGAGATGCACATGCTCAATAACCGTATAACACAGGCGTGTAGTGTGAATGGTGTGTTAGGTCAGCGAGCTCGACGTCGAGTGTAGATGCGTCATCACTGACTCAGAGCCGTTCACTGAGTGTCACCAGTGAGGCAAGCGCACCATCTGACAACGTCCTTCAGCATCTGAAACCTGCGTACGCCACTCTGTTACTTGCTGTGTTATCACTTTCTTTATTTTATTTACACAAATGTGTTATTGTATCGTCTTCGATCACGTTATCGTTTACAGTTCTGGCTAAAACAAGCTTAAACGTTCGTAATTATCGATGCATAGGGTATATTAATATGACAGTACCTTTTATGTATTAGTGTGTGAATATTTTTTACGTGAATTTAAAACTTCAATGTGGTGTTATGTGTTTGATGTAGAAAATGCCAATCACAAAAAGCTGTTCAAATCACATGTGCTCCAAAAGGTGACTATTATGTTTCAGTTGCATGCAAATTGCCTTGGAAATTGTTGGGTGCGTGTGTATATTCATTCTGTGTTAACTTAGAAATTAATGCAATTGCTGTTAGGTGGTTTAACACTGACGGCAGTCTGACGAAAAAAATCAATCAATCGGAAAATCAATTAAGTAAGTAACAGCAGGTCGCAGAGAACGTGTGGGAGTGTGATAATTGAGCAGAGAATCGCGGTACTTAAGGAATCGCTTCCGGTTATCTGGAGCAACCTACCACAAGGACCGATCGACAAGACTGTGAAAGACTTCTCAAACTGAGCGACTAAAGGCTTGTATCGGAGCTTGGAGCTGTCGGTGGACACTTCGAACATTCACAGTGACGATGGAATTTTGGCATCTGATCATTAGTTAACTGTGTTGTTCGACTTGTTTTAACGATGTTATTAAACTGGTGTTGTAGCTTGAACATTTTTTACGCTGAAAAATTGGTAAGCGGTCATGTTAAAAATCTATAACTTCGTCATTTTTCAATGGAATCAAATTTTATTTAGCATTTAGCCGTAGAACAATTTAGTAGATAAATCTGTGAATTTTTAAATTAAAATGCTAAACGTTGCTGACAAAACAGCAAAAGACTTTAGGGGGCTACTTTTTTCTGCCGCACCCTGTAGGGGCCTACATAACGACTAAGGTTAGATAAAATTACGAACAGGGTAAGGATTACGGTTAGGAATTAGGCGAGATGAAACCCTCGGGTTATCGACCGATAATCGTTACAATACGCAGCACTGTATGTTTCTCTGCGCAGTGTGCGGTCGTCGGTCACCAAAGATCAAGAACGTCGGCCCCTACATCATAAACGGTCATTATGCCGAGCGAGGCGCCTGGCCGTGGCAGGTCATGCTGAAATGGCGCGAAGTTTTTAGCTGCGGTGGATCGCTCATTAATGACAGATGGGTCGTGACTGCGGCACATTGCATCGTGTACGTAGCCTACCACTTTTGGCGTAACCAGTGTTTAGTTTGTACAATAAAAAATGCAGTGCGGTCAATCGAGGTGCCGTGATCGAGACGCGGAAGGCGTCGATCGAGAGAAGGCAACGAGAAGGGTATCATTCCTTCCAGCCCATTGGGGAATCTGCATAGCGCCGTAACCTCTGTTAAAAAGGCCCAGGGAGGAAACCCTGCAGGGATGAAAACAAGTTTTGATGCATTTTGAGCTTGAGAAACACATTTGGTACGTAGCAATTCACAAATGTGACTACATAGGCTGCACAATGTACTGCCATTGTGATGTCATTAAAAACTGCCGGTACGGCGTATCGCCTTCAAAAAGTGCTCATAACGCCGTATCAGACAGTACTGGCATAAATTATGCTCTGTTTATAACTACTGGCAGCAAATTTGCAGCTGTTTTGTCATTAGCAAAACGGCACCAAAAGTTTACAGCCTCCTGCATCATTGCTCTATTGGGCAAGATTATGTTTCGATCACTTAGGTGTTACATTTACTATGACGATATCACTCGAATTTATTTGACAGTGTATGGACTACACGTGTTACTTATTAACTGAAAATGTACCCATATCTGAAGTCATCCCATGGTCTGGCGTAGTTTCATCTGGGTTGCGTGCATTTTAAAACGTAAGACATGCTGTAGGCCTACTTTGCAAGAAAACTTGTTGAAAATAGGTAAGAAGTGATTTAAATGAGCTAAAGTAAGTTCTAGTGTCTAGCATTAGCGTGTAATTACGAAGTACTTGTTTATTTCATGTATGTTTATCTACGTCTACTTTGAAAAATGTTATGTCTGTTTATTGTCTTTTTCTAATGAAAAATAGAACGCTAGAAACGACGCAATTATTCATCGTTAACGATTAATGCATATTCATCTGATAATGTATCACATCCCTGCCAGAAGCGTGTATGTCTATTCAGTATACGCTTTAACGAGCAGGCCTAAGATGTTGCGTTCCGTATAACAGACACTCAACTGATGATGGCCAGGAAACAAAATCAGCTTCGCATCTAGAAGTGCGTCTGGGAGGAATTAACTTTACTGATCCGGAGCCGGGCGTGGTCTACGTCAACGTGTCAAGAGTCATTCCTCACCCAGACTTCAGGTACGAGTCTGCGTCAATGGGTGAAGACGTTGATGACATCGGTTTGCTGGAGCTATCAAGTCCTGTCACCTACACTGACACTATCCTTCCGATTTGTCTGCCGTCACGTGACGTCGACCTCGACCAGTACAAAGTCTGCGTCGACACCGGCTTTGGACAACCCAAGGCTTCCGGTCAGTTGCTGTAGACTCGTTGATGGATAATCAGTTCATTAGAAAATAATTAATTAGTTATTTGGACAAACTCCGCATGCGGAGGACGAGCAACGATATGTTTTAACGGGCCGGAAATCACAGGCACAAAATACACTTATTATGACTGTGGAACTGTTTTTTGGTCTGTCTCTGACTGTCGTTTTTGTCTTTTGCATTTTATTTGTGTTCTGCACTTGTTGCGAATAAAGAGAGTTATAATGTGGCCAAGTCGGTTGTGGGCCTATGATTGTGACGCATACCGGTACATGTTTCAGTACCAGGGCCGGCGAAGCGACTGCTGCAAGTGAAGATGAACTTTCTGCCACCTAGCACTTGTGCAGCGCTACATGATGAAATTGACGCCGATCGTCAACTCTGCATAGGATCACATGAGCCAACTGGCGACAGGGGTATCTGCTATGTAAGTGTTAAACTTACTGTTTTTATCTGCTTTATTGTATAAGAGCGGTTGGTCTGTTTTGATTAGTTACTGCAGTACTTGAAGTTAACCACTCAACGGGCTTTACCGAATTACATCCTATCTCTGTTACGTTATGTTTCAGCATTTTATCGTCAACGACTTTTTCTTGCCGGTGGCACCTCTTACAGAATTCGACACTAGAGTATGCATATTAGTACACTTTAGTAAGCTAAGACACTTGATACCATCAACCACGAAATTTTTTTTAAGATCCAAAAGCTTTTCTTGCCTACGGCTGTACAGTATTTCTTTGCATTGTCAATTTGTTGATCTCGCGAACAGGGGCGTCATTTAGGGGGGCTGGGGGTCTACGGACCCCCCAAGGATTTATAATTTCAGTTTTTTCTCTGTAAATTGTACCTTTGATTAAACGTAAAACAGCTAAAATGTTAAATTTGTGTTCTTTTTGCTGTGTTACAGTAGTTTTCTGATGAGACATAGGACGTGTGCTTGCAATAGACTTTGGTTGATTAATGGATTTTAAATGGCAACACGTAAACTAAGCATAATATACTTAGGTATACGTAGGCTAGTAAAGAAACATTTATTATCCTAGCAGTTGGACTCATCAGTTGAGTAGGCCTATAATTTGGTCAGTTCAAGTGTGTTATAGAACATGCAAGGTTGTTAGAGTGGAGAAGTGTTAGATTTATTGGTCTGTTAATGACTGTTATATACATTTACTGTGCAAACTGCATGAAATTTGGTCAACTGATTCTCAGGAAAATCATTCAAATTGTTGCCACGAGATGTCACATTTTAAGGCTGAAAATGCACTAAATTCGATTTCGGCTGGGGCTCCGCCCCAGACCCCGCTGGGAGAGCTTACAGCGCTCCCTCAGACCCCGTAGCTGGATTTAAGGGGGCCT
>Ga0209367_1001525_pt1 | contig 28679 bp, 17 predicted proteins | sample WorMetLIZISLAND2_FD_187412 | JGI IMG/M metagenome (GOLD analysis project Ga0209367, IMG submission 187412) | Marine gutless worms symbiont microbial communities from Max Planck institute for Marine Microbiology, Germany - Olavius geniculatus... ...
GGGTTGTGGGGTGTGGCATAGCCCCCTCCCCAGAAAATGTTTGGATTGTTGGTGTGAGAATGACGTGTTTTGGTGCATTTTGGCACTATTTTGAGTAACTGAGTAGGCTCCTAGGGGGACATGTGCCCCCCGCCCCTATGGCTACGCCAGTTTGAGGGTTTCGCCTCCTGAAGTTAAAATATTTTAGCTTTTCAACGTGTAGTGGAAGCGGCAGATATGCCCACTTTTCTCAAATTTGGAAATGCAGAAAATCACAAATATTTGTGTTGTTTCGCCAATCAGGCAATCACACCTTAGTCAACAGTAAAAATTTATTATTTTATGCATGATAGGTGAGGGGGCAAATGATATTGCGTGCCCTCACTCGAAAAAAGGTGATGGGGTGCGTACGTGGCTCCCCGTTCCCCTTGTGGACGTGGTTCTTCGGTCTATGCATAATGTTGGCATCAACTTTTTTTCTGATTTTGTGTATGCAACTGCTACGACTTGTCAACTTTGTTAGAGCTAATTCAACTGTTCAGTGAAGAAAACTGTACTGATTACTGTACGAATATCAGCTGTAGGCCTACAGGACTATCACGACGAACATATAAGACGACATCGAGACCAAAATTCTGTCTGCGGTATTCATCACTGTGCTGCCTATACAAATAACAGCTGCTATACAGCAGGGTAACTTTAAAGAGCTATATACAGTACACAACTGACACATGCCACGTAGCCTATTTAGGCCATGTTGTGTTTACACACCCATTCTCTCACGGACAGAAGTAGCAGAACTCCAGCATCACCGATCAGCGGTGGCGTAGGTCTAGACCGTACAGTGTAGACTATTGGGGTCAATAAGGGTCATGGCCGAGAGGCCACCAACCTATGTTGTACAGAAATAGAGAATTAAAATTGTTGCCACCAGATCTCACATTACCAGCATATAGCCTAATGCACCAAATTTGATTTCGGTTGCTGCTCCGCCCCCAGAAACCCGCTATAGCGGAGCTCACATCTCCCCCAGACCCTTTTAATTAAGCTTAGGGGTCCTACTTTTAAGGAAAGGGAAGAGAAGAAAATCGAAGAGGAAAGGGAGGGAACGAAGGCAAAGAGGAAGAGGGAGTCGACCGTCGATCCCCCCTTCACCCCAGTTCACATTTCTGGCTACTTTAGGCTTAGGCCTGCTGCCGAGCTCGTGTCATAAGTCTGACAATCAACTTAGCTTAGGCCTAATTAATTGTCGCAGATGTAATGCATGGTTTTTTTGGCGATGGGTTGTATAGGCCTAAGCAAAACATTCATTTGCGCCTAACAGCCAGCTGTTTGTGTTTTTTTGTTAGTGAACCATAGCTCATTATGGCTTCATGGATGCAAAAAAGGCTGCGGTACACAAGAAGTTTAATTAGCGCTGTCGCAGAGATAGCCGAGCATACTGTTATTGTTAAAGACGTACTGGATGGCCCTCTCTCGCCGTTTTTGAGATAGGCCTATAACGGCGACTTATGTTGAAACTTTGCTTTAAAATTGCGGCTTAACCGCTGCAGATGGAGACATGGTTACTATTGACATTATAGAAAGTCGTCATCGCTTTATCCAGCAGTCATTGCTGACTCCCTACGACCGTATGACGCACCATTTAGCCACAATAATGCGTTATGACTAATGACCCTTCAAGGTCACCCAAATTGTCAATGTTTTTATGTAAAGATCTTTATACTTCCTATTAGTGGTCACTGCCAACGTTGACCATATCTCTTACCGTTGCTGAAATACGACGACTTATACATTGAAGTTGTACCTTTGTAGACAAATTGCGGCCAAACCGTTGCAGATGGAGACAGGCTAGTTGACACTGACAGCCTATAGAAAGTCGCCATCGTTTTATCCAACGGTACCATCGCCCACCCTCTATGACGTACCGTTTAGCCACAAAACATTTCGTTACAGATACGACAGACAGAGTGACATCTTGTACTTATGGCCTCCGTTAAGCTTAACGAGGTTACCGACCTTACCGTACCTATCTTCTTTGGGTCCAATTCTGTAAATATAATTATCCGTAAAACTGCATTAAATATTCTTTGATGGAGCACGTTGTCAAATGTAAACAAAAACATTGGAAATGGCTATCATTAAAGAAGGGATTTTATTAGCTAGTGTTAAGTCAAATTCGATTACTGGTATTTCCGTAGGGTCGTCAAGTGTTAATTTAGTGTTAACAGAAGGATGTCGAATATCTGTGTATAATGTAAGAAATTGTCAGTGCAACTTACTACCGGTCACCTTAGTGGTTCAGTGGGGCAGTGTTTTTCAACCTTTTCGCTGCAGCGGAACCCTAAACAAGCGTGAAGGTCACTCGCGGAACCCCGTACATTGATCCGTGAGTCCAGAGACGTAGGCGAGGTTGAAGCTACACGGTATCCCCTAGCAAGCCAGGGCCCCATGGGAAGGACAAAGCAGGCAAATATGACCAATTGTAATACAAAATTTGACCGCATTCGTAGGCAGCAGCATGTTATTGTATTTAACCAAACACAACGGGCGAGGCGATCGTCTACCGCCGCTTAGCCCCCGCTACCAACCCACAAAATTTATCACGTGAATACCCCCGGAAAAGATACGTGTCATTTTAATTTACCTTAGCAAAGTGTTCAAAGAATTAAATTAACTAAGTAAATAATCATACGATTTTGTAACCATAACTCTAATCAATACTTTTTTCTTTTATTTTTCATTTCCGATAATGCACTAACCCTTTGAGTTTAGCAATGTAATGCATAAAAAGCCTACGTTATAATATAGGCCTAAAATGCAAATATGCCAAGATTACTATGCACTAAAATGATTCAACACAGTAGGTCTATGAAAAAATATACGCTTAGAAATGCAATTTCGAACAAAAAATTTGATGCTGAGTATTTCTACAACATTGTCTGGCGTGATTTCACATGCTAGGTTATTTTTTACTGGCCAGCTGTGGAACCCTTGGCAGATGCTTGCAGAGCCCTTGGGTTCCGCGGAACCCTGGTTGAAAATCACTGCAGTGGGGTCATGCTAAACTATGCTGGCGAGGCGGTCGATGGTTATACGCCGAGGCAGGCTACGGCGTGTCGGCAGCCTGATCTATGGTATCTACAGAACCTAGGCTAGGCCCATTGTCTGGTTCTACAGCATCGCCACCCTTGTCATTCGACCCAATCAACTGTGGTTGCTGAGGTTTTGTTAAGGGTGTAGATTGCTCAGTGAAATAGAGGAGGGAGAAGTTTTGATTTACACCCTTAACGAACGTGCATGGAAAACAGTTTAGTTTCAGTAAGCTTTACGTAGGCCTAGCAGTTATGAGTTATTACAATAAATGTAATAAAACGTTCTGGAAAAGCAGACAGGACAGCATTAAAAACGTAATAATTATGGCAGGAATAAAAAAATTATAAACTATGTAAAATGCTAGTACTCAATTTGTTTGAAACATCAAAAAAGTATAAACCATGGCAATAATAGAACTACCAAAGAAACTTTTATTATAGGGTTATGACCACCCCTAACTTAGCTTTGGCGATCAATGATTCAACACAATCGCATTTTTTCCCCGGAGAGCATTTTTGCATACCTAGAATACCTACCTTTACCAAACAATTTCATACAATTTCTCATAAATGAACACTGTTCATGCTCAACCATGATGTTTGGTCTATAATATTCATGGTTCTTTAATGTTTAAACATATATTTGAATTGTCTTAATATGCTGAATAACAGTGTGAGTCGATGTTGTTTTGATTTGAATCTTTTTACAGCAGTGCTATCAGTTTTAATTTTAATTTTTGTGATAATAAAATTATGGTTTTATTGTAGATCTCTGATCAGAAGCTAATTTGTAATTGGCTGGCAAAAACTGATCAAAAGTTGACATGCTCTGCTGTGGAACTTGAAGCAGATGTTAAATTTTCTGCTGTGATAAATTCTCAGGTAAACGGAATTAAGCCAGCAGAACTGTTGTGTATATGGGTAGCATTATAAAAAATACTGAAAACTACCGAAAACACAAAACAACCAACTTGTTTTCAGTTATGGTTAGGCTTAGAGATAGATTTTTGGTACTGAAAATGTTTTTGGTACTCGGTAGTTTTTGGTATTTAGTACCATTGGTTTTTATAGTTAAATGCTTTGCAGGCCATGGATTGTCAGACCTGAGTTAGACCTGATTGTTAGACCTTGATAAAGTTTTATGGCTTTGATCATAATTTTTTTTGCCTTGCTAGCTGGTTTAAGCCGCCAAATACAGTTCTGACTTCCAAGTCTTTGCATCATATGATCAGTATAAGCTATGTTAGTAAATTTTATTGTGACAGTAGTGTGAGAATATTACTAGATTTCCCTGCATGGAGATGCCGTTTATATTACACATTTACACTATAAATTAGCTTGTTATTTGGTGATATTTGTCTGATGGAGCAAGTACTGTGTTTCCAGTGCTCTAGTGTGGTGTGATGTAAGTGAGCTTGAATGAATGTTTTGATGAGATGTGTACTTAAATTGTATTGCATTGAACTATGCTTGTTATAGATTCTGCGGTCATGGAGTCGTGATGCTGTCATTATTGACAAAGAGTATAAAATGAAGGTGTGCTCAGCATTGATTTTTTTACGTTAATCTGTGACCTTGGCTTTTCTTAACTTAGGTGCAAATAGCTAGGCAGTCTGATTCCAAGGCATTTCGGTCCAGTGCACATTTCTGATGTAAACATAGGTGATAACGTTTTGTAGGTCCCTACGACATTGAAAGACTTTGACGTCAGATGCTAACTGTTGAGACATACGGCAAATCAAGGCAAAACATTAGTCAGTAGTTGGCAAACACTAACTAACACTGTGAGAGTTGACAATCAGCTGTCTTAATGGCTATTGTAACTAAGAGGAAGCCAAAAAACTGCATCTTGTGAACTGGAGTTTTATTTTTGGCATAGTAAAAATCTACTCAGATTTTTATTATTTTCTTGTTATTTGTACATAAATGAAATTTGAAATTGAAAAAGAGTGGCCTGTGCATAAAACTTATGTTGCTAGTTTAGTGTTTTTGAATCTTTAGTCTGCCACTGACTACTAGTTGATCTTCTCCCAATGAACATTGGCAAGTTTGTTTTCAAGTCAACAGATCAAAATTTGCACCAGAGCCTGGGGCCTTGAAGTATCATGTTGGTGAACGACATTGTCAGAATCACATGTTGATGATGTTGCAGTTGACTCGGCCATCACATCAGCTATTTGCCATGTCTGGTCGACTTTTTGTGTTGTATCAAGATGGAAGCCTTGGCACTGCAGACCAGCTCCTGTATGAAGCTCCGTGCACAACATCTTCGCCATTCATCATATGGACACAGATGCACCAAGTCGGCAGCTCAGCATGTGTCGTCGTTGTGTTTCGTGATAAGGTTAGACAACTCTTTCTACTACATCTGTAGAAATTCAGCCAGAGGAAATATGGGAATGGAACCGTGAATGGAGCACAGATTAAGGGTCGTTGCATTTGGCATCTGGTTTTGAGGTGATGTTTGGCTGATGTTCACACATCATAATCACTGACAGGCCAAATAATTGTGTTTTAATTCATTGATCGATTGATTGAATATTTAGCAAGATTGCTAAATATTTCCACCTAGTCTGTTTGTCTGCAAAAGCATCAACATGCTGTCGGTTTATGAGAAACATAGCTGATGATGATGATGCAGTAGTCAGTTACTGGGTTTGTTTGCCTTTATGTACTGTGTAGTGTTATTTTAGTTGCTGTTCTGGTTTTGTCAGTTTGTCAATTCTTAAAAGTGGTCAGAGTAGTTAGTACTGCCACCAGATCCACCTGAAGGGCTAAGCTAGTGTCAAGGAAGCAGTTATAAAAGTTGATTTGATGAAGAGATGTGTCACAAGCAGCCAGTGATTTGTAGCCAACAACTTAGCTGTAGCGTCTGATTGTATCACAATGCATCTTCCTAAAGTTGTAACATTAACATTGTGTATTTTGCAGTCAAGAAGCAAATTGGAGCAGTACCTTGTACGATCGTATTTACTGACTTCAGCTTTCAGCTCAGTTGATGTCAGCGAAACACTATTACAACCTCCATCAAGTAAGTAACATTGCTGTCCTGTAGCCGATGTCAATGTTGTTTGTGTTCTGCTGCATTATTCATGTTATGGTGATCCTGATTAACAAAAGGATTTTTATGTAATTGCTGATAGCATTCTGTCATTATTATTGTCACAGTTTAAAAGTGCCATGGTCACATGTATGACATTGCAGGCACACTTTTTATGCGCGAAAGCAGGTACTGCTATAGCGCGTCTTAGCCATCGCAATTCTCTCCATCTGTCCATCCGTTTATCTGTTACACGGGTGGATCAGTCAAAAATGATGCAAGCTAGGATCACTAAATCTTCACCATCGGCTGCCTGGAAGACTTTAGTTTGCTTTTCCATAAATTTGAAAGGTGTCACCCTGAGCGAGGGTGCTAAATGAGAGGGGGGTAAAAGTTGCAATTTTAGCCATTAAATCGCTGTATCCCAAAAACAGTGCGGATAAGGTCTGGGTTACTGGTAATCACTAATAGACAGTCATACACGGGCTTTCGATTAGCACTGAAAGCAATTACCTTGGATGACCTTAAACACTAAAGTAGGGGATTTATGGATTTTTTGGCGATTTTAGGCTGCAAGATACATTTCAAGAGCATATTATGCCGAAATCTCTAGAGACAGCCTGCAGAACAAGCTGCTCAAGGAATTTTCAGCATTAAACGTAGATTTCAACAGTTTAAGTCTCGACCTTCTAGGTTCAATGAAACCTGCGCACGAAGACTGCATAGGACCAGTTTAGCATGAAAACAGTTGCTGATAGACACAGACATGCTGCCTGTATCACAACAAGCACTAGTGACGAGCTTTTTAGTTGTATCAACATCGCTGACTTTGAAATACCGTGAACTCAAAAAATAAGGGGTTTTATTGTTTTTTTGCAATCTTTGGCTGCGGCGCACACACTTCAAGAGACGAAATGGCTGGAGATAGACTAAGACAATTGGTGAACAGGAACTGATGCAGGCTTTCGCGCATTTCGTGAGCATTAGCTCAAATTTCTTGTTGTATACGTTCTAAGTAAGTGGGCACAAGTGATTTGTAAATAATGGTGTTTGTGACTGCAGATCGTGTCTATCCCGTCGCATTCTGCTTACAGTCCATCGCGTCCGACATTTACCTAATATCACAGTGTACGTACTTTGTTCATAGTGCTTTTTAGTTCGCCTGGAAACTTAAGTTTTACTGCAGATGTTTTTTATTTATTTTTTTTCAATGCGAGATCTCTGAGATGGGTCGGTCGATTGGTGCAAAATTTTGCACGGTGGTAGTAAATACACCTCTATAACTTTGGCAGTAGTGGGAGTAGCCCCACAACACTTTGTCATGTGATGTGCCACTATGTGGGGGTGATAATGCGAGTACAAGTTTTAAGGGGGTATTACCCCCTTATAATTTAGATGGTTAGATGGCCGAAAATGTTCAAAATTCAGTGCGATTTTGGACAACTTTCGATTTTGACCGTGTATAGCTCTGGAATGCATAAAGATATCGACAAGCAGTCAATGGCGTTATCTTTATCGCGCATTGAACACAGAAAAAATTGTGAACTTTGGTCCACTGACAAAAAGTTATAGGTGCACATGTTGACCCATTCTATGTCAACATTGTGCATTCTGCATTTGCTAATGCATTTGAGTTCGGGCCACGTGACTTTGCCACCAGAGGAATTTCACAACCCTGAAATTTTTCCCCAATCGGACTTTGGGTGCTGGGCGGACTCACGTTGGGCTTTGCCTCAAATTTCTAGTACTGTTAAGCACTTGGCTGTTGATCATTTTGTTGTATTTGTATTATGTACATTTATAAATGAGGACAAGTTGAAACACCTTTATTCTCAAGCCATTTAGTATATAAAGACATCTATCTGCTGCACTGGGCACTGAGCAGTTGACAACTTGGCATAGGTTACAAATTTAGTCTAATTGGCTGAATGGACAATGGATCAATTCCTCAGCAGGTTCAGCTGCAGCAGTTTTGCTCCTGTAACTGTACATTGCATCTGATGTAATCTAAACCAAGTTGCTACAGCACCAGCAGTTGTCACATTGTCATTGTGAAGCAGAAGAATTGTGATTTTGCCGAACTGTTTCTGATGGCGTTGGCTAAAGTTTCGATGTAACTGATGTCTGCCATTACTGATTTTGTTACGTATGATGCATACTGTATAAATGAATGCAACTAGAGTGCAGGTTGATCTTTACTTCTGATACTACAGTTGATGACAAATAATATAAATGATGTAATCTGGTGGCTGACTAGACGGCTGGTTGCTGTATGTACAGATGTTGATGGTGGTCTGCAGCGGACACCGCTAGTTACCAACAGTCCGTCAGCAAGTGTCAGTCAAGGGTTAATGTCACCGCCAGTGTCCACACACTGCAAACACAGCATGGCAGTGGCAGCCATTGATGCTGTGCAAGTGGCAGTGATTGGTCCTGCCAGTGCAGCCGAGTCTGGTATAATTCTGCTTTGTTTCCTAGTCTTCTTGTCAGTATCCTCAGATCTGTTTTTGATGCGTGCAATATCAGACTGATAGTTTTTAAGTCAAAATATTCTTGTGCTCTATTTTTACATGCGAGAGCTAGCATAGCTATGGTGCATATTAGCTACGGTAATTCTGTTCGTCTCTCCGTCACGACCCAGTACCAATCCAAGACCAGGAGAGATAGAGATTTCAGGTTTTCACTATATGATAGCCTATTGTCTGTAGTAATCTGTCTCTAGTATTTCCTGACAAAATTTCATCCCCCTGGGTTAAGGGGATCCCCTCGAACGAGGGGGCAAAACAGGGGCACACCCTTTAAAAAGCATTATTTTACCGCTATAGGCTCGTCTAACGTGAAAATGGTTGCAGATAGGCACTGGTATGAAATTTTTAGCATTGAATGTAGATTTTAGCAGTCTAAGTCCGAACCCTCTGCGTTCAAGCGGGTAGCAAAGAGGGGTATTTTTCTAAAAAGTGGTTATTTATCCGTTGTCGGCTTGTCTAACATGAAAATAGTTGCAGATATGCACAGACATGCTGCTTATCATAACAAGCACTAGCCACGACCTTCTTAGAAATGTCAACATCGATGACATTAAATAATAACTTTGAACCCTAAAAATATTGGTTTTTAGTGATTTTTTGGCGATTTTTGGCTGTGAAAGAGTGAATTGCGACTGAATGGATAGAGATAGACCAAGATTACTTGTGAACAGGAACTATTGTAGGCTCTCGCGCGTCTCTTGAGCATTAGCTCAGATTTTTTGTTTTCCTGGGGATGATAATTGCATCTAAGAAATCTTGTGTTTGCTTCTGTTGTCATCTGTGCTCTTTTGTTTAGTTTTGTTTTGGCAGCATAGCAACAAACAAATGACGTTGCAGTGGATCCCTGGTCACTGCCGAGTAGAGGGAAACGTGTGCTGACAGCATAGCAAAGGACGCTTCCACTCTACCACAGATAGCAGCAGCACCAGTGGATTTCAGCACTGCTAAAACACTTATCAGTTACCATTGTGTCTGCAAGTGGAGTAGAATGGCCAAACCAGCAGTATTTCATTTCACTTATGTGAACAGAGACCACAAAAGGATTTTACACCTGCACAACAGACTCTGCTTTCATGCCTCGGTACAGGAGGACACATGCCAGAGTTGGCACAATACCGCAACAGAATAACGAGAAACCAAGACCAGCCTGAACCGGCCACATGTCAGCGATGTGGTCAGGCAGAGGAGACGCTGGTACACTTAATGACTGAATGTCTGGTATTGGAAGATGCACGCAGCCACCGTTTCGATGAGGATGATCCCATCACTTTTTTGTTCAACGAACCCGAAGTAGCACTCAGTTACCCAAGGGATGCTGGCCTCACCAAGCTCGGTTGCGTATGATCCTTGATTGAGCACCAGAAGAAAACAACAGCAGCATAGTGTGTCTGTCTCTATGGTATTTGCGACCAGATCATTTTATGGTTGTTGTAGTGATTTCACTATAGGCATTAGAACTTGTTAATGTTGTTAACATTTTTACCTGTACATGAATAATAATATTAATAATCACGTTGAATTGATACTGTAACTATATTGTTGAATATTTTAGGGAATTGGGTTTGGTTATATTGGCATGCGCATGACTCTTTGTCATAATGATATAGCGCAGGCAAAAAGTACAAAGTGTCAGACAGGAACTGAACTGAACTCCTTTGGTACACTTAACTCGTACTGAAATTCCAGTTTGTGCACTTTGTGCAGTTTCTCTGTACGACGCAACTAAAACGACTGAACTGGAGTGACGTATTGCAGTTCAATGCATTTCAATAGCTGTAGATACAATCAAACTGACATTTAACTTTATTCCAGTTTTTTTTTGATGCAACTGAACTGCTGTGTTGCTTTGTTCGTGCTTTTAGTCAACTGATGCAGTTCTGTACAGTAATCTCGCAAACATCATTTGCAACATATTAACTACAGTTCTCAATAGTGCTAGTCATTTTTCATGCAGTTGAGCTTTTGTCTTTAAAAAAATCTCATGTTTTTATTTACGTGCTCTGAATTTGTGAAGTGTGCTGTAATTATTTCAGCTGTTGGTATTGGCATATGGGACACAAAATTTGGCATTTACCACAGTTGGATTCCATTGTCTGATGGCAAACAGTTACATGGACAGGTACGGTACACTATTTTTTGTAGTAATAATAGTAATAATAATACAAGAGTTATATAGCACGTACAATTTGAAGATACAGAGGTGCTGTAAACTAACTGCTCGATCATGATTATTAATTATTATATTCGTAATATTATTATTTGACAGTTGGTGAGATAGCATGTCAGTTGATAAAAATGAAGTTACACAGTCACGTGATGTCAGTTGAATGCATGCAGTAGTGACTGTAGCATATTTGTAGTTATCGCAAAATTGTTTTCTAGCAGTAATCCAGCGACAAAAGCTATCTGATGTTGCCCAGTCTGTTATTAGTTGTGCCATTCATCGCAGTGTATAGAATGAGTGGTGTAAGCATAATAGATTGTGTTCTGTTGATATGGTTTGTCAGATGTTTTATGCCAACGGACGTCTGCTGGTTGCCTGTACGAATGGAATATACGTGTTTCCAGTTGTGCCCAAAGTTGCTACACTAAGTGCATGTCTTGGAAAAACATCCAAGCAGGCTTTAGTATGCATTTTTACAATTTATTTCCATTATGCTCAAGCATAATTCTTTTATTTTGGTATGCAGTGTATATGCAAAGGAGTGAGTTTTATTGTTTTAGTAGTGGAATTATCGCTAGCTTGCATAATGTTAAATATACAGTAATAAAGTAACTTGTATTTGTTGAATTTTTGCAGTTGATAAATGTACATTCTGTAGTATAATTTTTTTTTAAAGTATAATGATTCATGACCATTGATAGCGTAATTGACTAATCTGTTTGTTTTGCAGGAAATGATCGTCTGCTGGTTAATATTAATTGAAGTGATGGATAGTCAACAATAAATAACAGGTATTTGAGGTCAAAGGAAGGAAAAACAGTGGGAATAGTTCTGGAAAATGTACTTTATAATTTATTTGTTCATTGTTGTAGGTGCAGGGCAGTCTGAAAGCAATTCCAAAAGATCTTGATTCTGCATTCCAACGTCTTGCCGATCCGTGTCAGGTAACAAAGCTCGTTGTTGTGTAAATTTTCTGTTATCGTGAAAATTTGGTGCCAAAGAAAAAGTATTGACAGCATTTTGATATGAAAAGTTTGTTACCTTTTGGCTGTTTTTGCATGCTACTGATAACTACAAGAGACAAGCCCTGCTAATGCAGAGGAATGCACAACAGCGGTGCACCGTCGTATGCTAGTGATCCGTAGTCTTCATTCGTAGATCTTATCCATATGGCTTTTGGCTACAGTTTCAAAGAAAGCCTAGTAAAACAGAATCAGTCGCCAGAAGGCGCCAGACGACCAGCAGCTAAATATGTATAGTGTTTTACTTGTACTCACCAGAGGGCGCCACCTATCTCGCTGCCAATGCCTTATCTGCTGAAAATCACAAATTTCCTTTACCCCCCTCACATTTAGCACCCTCGTTCTGGGTGACCCCCCTTCGAATTTATGGAAAAGCTTTACAGTTCCTGAAACTAGTCTTTCAGGCAGCTGATGGTGAAGATTTGGTGATCTAGCTTGCACCGTTTTGGACTGATCCACCCGTGTGACGGACAGACAGACAGACGAACGGACAGATGGAGAGACAGAATTGCAATGGCTAAGACGCACTTCAGCAGTAGCTGCTGTTGCACGTAAAAATGTACTGTGACAGAATTAGCCTATTTACAACATAACTTGGCCACCGGACTGTGATTGCGACATCATTTTCTACTGCAGTGACCAGACGGTTACTGCACTGACTGGATAGATTGCACATAAAACATCCGCTCTGGCTGCGGCATGAATTCAGAGCTGTATTTTGCTGCAGACTGAATCTTATGCATTGTTCAAGAAGTCATTCCAAGTCGTACATGAATGGCTGAAAGTAAGATCGGAAACGTTGCAGCGTTGTCATTCGTCTGATGACTTGTTATCCGTGCTGCCATTGGTCAGTGCCGTCGTACTGCGATGCATTGGCGAGAAGCAGTTTTGGCCAATCACAGAACTGTCGGAGCTTATCACGGCCAGACTGATACGAACAAGGTTTGCCATGTTACAGTGCCAGCTCATTTCTGGGTGTTTAGGCTAGGCTGGCTAGGCTTGTTGCATATCATATTTCTGATTAAGTAAATTTTTAGAGGTTTTATTTGCGTTATTTCATATTGCAGTTTACCTTCAATGCTTTGAAACTTTTTTTCCGATTCATGAGGGAAGCAAGGTGGCAGTTTCCAAACTTTCGGTGCTTGGAGGTTGGTTGTTTTTGGTAGAAATTGCATCTGGCAATTTTTCTGTCTTGTAAAAATACTGCTACAACAATTTCTTATAATAACTCTGAAAGTTTATTCCAGGGACCAGCACAGCCAAACCTGGAGTCACTCTAGAAAACGGACTGATTAAACAAAATTTGATGACGAGTAGCTTTTGACACTGTTGGTTGAGCGAACGAAGGGCATCTGTTCTTTAGAAGAAATTTGTTGCAACAATTCTGATTTGGAGTATCTCTGTAGAAATATGTTTTTAAAGCAAAAAGCAAAAGTAATACATGCAGTAAATGTCACAGCTTATCCAGTATCATTTTTTTCTCAAAGCACAGATAATGTGAATACAATACACCAAATGAGAGTAAGGGAATGACGTTTGACTGCCCTGTGAATTACATAAACACTTTTTTGATAATTGGAATGTGTTTGGGTTCTTAAGTTTCGATTGTATTTTATCTGCCGTGCTATTGTGGCTGTGAGGATTCGATGATTGGATGCATGTGTGGTTTGCAGTGTGTGCCGTGAGCTTTGTCAAGCGTTAGCAGCACACCAAGAGATAGAGACACTTCTTCGCTGCCTTGCGTTCATTCACGACATTCCCGAGTCTGCAATGTTGACGTGCTTAAAATGCTTCCTCGTGTAATTTTTGAAGTTTTATGCTTTGTGTCTTCACTTTTCATGTTTAAAACTTAGAGTTGTGTGATTTGAAATTTGATCTCTTGGTTGCAGCACTTTTGCTGAAATTTGTTTTTGTTGTTACAAGAGAAATTAAGTTAAATTTGTCAATGTTGAAAAGTTATCTAGAGGTTCTCTGGATTTCTGTATGAAGTTCAGTTATGCCACTGAGGTACTTCTCGATGTGAAAAGACATATGCTTTATTTGATGCATTGAGCATTGTTTAAGCGTTTTCTAGAGTGACTCCAGGTTTGGCTGTGCTGGTCCCTGGAATAATTGTGTAAAGGTAAAGGTAGAGGTATAGCTCTTAAGGAGCGAACCCCTCACAGAGCTACGGAGCGTCACTTGTCATATGGGATCACACAGTGTTACCTGCCGCCTGACAGAGGTGAATGCACCCCATTTTAACCCCAGCCAGATAGGCTGGTACTCAATTTACTTACCCTGGAGGGATGGAAGGCTGAGTTGACCTAGGTGGCTGGTTACATACCAAGATGGTTTACCTGCCCACAGGCAGTCACCCATCGCAGTACTAAGCGGGCCCAGCATACAGTAACTTCGCTGATCGGATCAAATGCGTTACCATTGCACCATGCCACCAACCCGCTGCATTTGCTCGATTGTGTGCAAAGGTTCTGTGCAATGTTACAGGGCTGATGAATCAAACTTCAGTAATGTCAGTATACCAACGACGTCTGATGACAGCTGTATTGATGTCTTCAGTCCACAGCGGGCACATTGCATGTATCTTTTTGTGCATTTAAGTCTTTTTACTGATACGTCTGGTATTAAATTTTGTTTTTGATGACATTCAACTGTGTTATTATATAACAGTTGGTCATGATATGTTTAACAGTATCACACTGGCCTGCATAATTTACTTCCGAAACAAGCATTTTGCGACTGCAGGCCTGAAATTGTGCAGCAGACATCTCGTTGGATGGAAGCAAATAGTCATGAACTTTGAAGGGGTTAAGTGGTCGGTGCATGCTTTATTGTTTAAGTGCTGAGGTCGTGGCACATTTTGTACGTTCTGTTAATTGCTTTTTCAGTTTTCCTTGCTTTCTTACCTACTACCAAGTACTAGAAGTAGGAGTTGGAGAAATGGTAGACCAAGCTTAATAGAATTTTCACTGTTGATTACATTATGTGCATAAGTAGGTAGGAGCTTTTGGTAAGTCTAGCTAACCTAGGCAGACTTCAGATACTTTCAGAACTATACTTAAAGTGTATTTCATTTAATTCCTGATTATATTTACATTTCATGCGGTACTGATACTTAACCTCAAAGCAGCAATTTAGTTTTGGTTCTGCCATATAATGATGTCTTTTTGCTGGAGGCTTTGCATCAGCTTAAGTATCGACAGGTTGTGGTCAGTATTAGCAGTTTTATGAATGCTGATAATGCATTGAGCAGTTCGAGTTTTTGAATCATTGAGAACATGTGTTATACTTAGTATTGCACAGTTTTTGATTTCTGTTGTTATACTGCTGCATGAAATGCTGCTAACAGTCCCATTGTGTTTTTCTGGGGCTTTTCAAATAACTTTGGAAAAATAGGTTAAGGTGAAATCGCCGATAGTCAACAGGCCCTCTCACAGCTCTGTGACAGATGCGAGTGGTGCTCATCTCCGTTTCCAAGGCCCCGAGCCGGCAGCATGCGGCAGACGCCTCACCTGCCGTATGGGATCACACAGTGTTACCTGCCACCGACACAGGCAAACCCGTCCCTGCCTTATATATGGGAGGAGGGCCAGACCTCTACATATTACTGCTGTAACCTTCCTGGCGGTGAGGCCAATACCAATTTGTACTGCTTGGTGACAGAGGCACATGTGTGTGAACAACTTGCCTAAGACACTTGACAGTGTCTCGGTGCGGAGTCGAACCTGCTGCCTGAGTGACCTTAGGATTACAAGTTCAGCACGTTACCGCTAGACTACCAACCGAACAAAAGAATTAGCCATGTGGCAGAATGTATTGCAATGCTATATGCATATGTATGATTATCGTGAGGTGTGTACTAATGAGTGTTGCTTTTTTTATGTCAGTCATTGAAAGTGATTTTTTGTGCCTATGATACAATCAGATGCTGTAATATCATGTGCAGGAGCTGTTACGTTATCTTGAGCAGTTGCTCTGCACATTGTCTGCTGTTTCATCAACTGACAGCAATTATCCTTCTGTGACTCAGGTACTTAGGCCACTTGTGCAAACGCTATTCATTCATTTTGTTTATGCCAGATGCCAGTTCAATACAGTAATATAAAAACTTGATACTAAGACAAAATCAGGAATAAACATTCAACTTGAAATGTAAAAATTAGAGATGATTAAAAGCTAAAATATATTTTTGAAAAGTCTATTAATGCAGAAAAGTTTGCTGTAGTTCGATATGGTGCATGCAGATTTTACACAATGTTGATACTCGATGCTAGTAAAATGATCGCGTACCGAGCATGAAATAGCCTGCAAATTACGTTTGTAGACAACCACATTTTATTCTAAAACAAAAGCTTTCTTTCGTCAATGACCTATACAGCTGTCAGTGTCTTTATCAAGTGCATCTGTGTCTTTAGTCTCTGTGGTGTTGTTTAAATCTTGTATTATTTGTGTGTGAGATTTGAGTGTCAGTATTCCACAGTGAAAAGTGAAGTCTTACCCAAGCCGTGAGGCCCATGGGTGGTGCTGATCTTCATTATTACCTTTGTTTTGAGCCAGACACTAGTTTACTGCTTTCACTGTGAGACCGTGGATATGAGGTTATGGCGTCGCTGATATGCCCATTTATGTGTGTTCTAGTTTTTGCTGGTACTCACTCCACTTACGCATGGAGGGTTGGCAAGGATTTTTTACTATTTAACTTTTCAGTAGGGAGGTGTTTTTTCATTTCCGGCAGTGTAGGATACTCCTGGACCTGAGCATTATTCTTGCATGGCATCATTCAAAATGCTTTCCTTTGTTATAGTTCTTTACGACATAATTGAACTCTGCACATGCTGTATGTGTGATTATGTGATGTGTGTCTACGTGTCAATAGGTGATTGACTGGATCAGTCTGTTGATTGATGCTCACTATGCACAGATGGCTTTGTCCTCGGACACTCCGGACTTACACATCCGCCTGCAGCGTGCTCTTCACGTCCAGGTTCCTAGTGTATTTAATTAATTCTTTTGTTGTTGTTACGTGGTGATCCGGACTTGTTGTCTCATTCAGTGACATTGTTACTGTATTCTGCAGTGTTACTTGTATGCTACAATGGTCGACTGTGGTTCTTTAGCTTACAGTCGCATGCTGTTCTACAGAAATGCCTGTTTGTTGTAGACTAGATTACATGCACATTTGTCATGCATGTGACAGTTATTGCTTACTATGTGCTACAGATGTCATAAAACTTAAGTGTTTAAGTGTTAGTTTGATATTTGACATTGTTGGATGTCATTTGCTGTTCTGTTCAATATTGACCAGCTAAATGCAGGCCAGTAAAAACTAGGATACAGCAATTAGTTTCAGTAATTTAGTTCAAATGTTGAAGCTCACTGCGGAATCTCTGCTTTTGCTGGCCTGTAACTAGCGTCGTCCTTGGCTGTTTTTCGCCATTACGACAGGCTGCAAAAACTTGTTTTAGACCCGGGGTCTCAAACTCATTTGGGAGTGTGGGCCACACTGCAAGATATCACTCAGTTGGTGGGCCGCATTGTTTTTAAAGACGACAGAATGCAGTAAATGCCGTAATTAATACAACGACATAAGTAAGTTTACAGTATAGTTTAGAACTTGAGACTTTTTCTTGTCTCCAATGAACTATGGCCATTGATTTGACAGCATTTGGCAGAAACCAAAAAGTTGACGTTACGCTTGAAATCACGGGTGGTAGCCAGTCGCAGTGTCGCATGCAGATGTTCATCAGTGAGTCTTGATCGCAAAGCAGATTCGTGATTTTCAGTGAACGCAAGTGGAAAAATATAGTTTCACTGGGCTACTAAAGGAAAAAAATACTGTAAAATAATTAAAATGACTTATTTTAGCCCAGATTTTTTAAATTTTAATAATTGTGTTACGGGCTACAAATAACATCTTCGCAGGCCGCCGCGAGTTTGAGACCCCTGTTTTAGACAACAATGAAATGCTACTTATATAAATGCTAAACTAACTCACTGACCCTAACCCTATCCATAATTGTGGCAGCCTTGGAATAGCGGGCCGACACGATCTGAAGACTCATCTTTTTTTCTATCTTCTATCCCACACGTTCAGTTGCTCTGGCACTGTAATCATTCATCTTATTTTCTTATTTATTTAGGAAATGTCATAGCAGTTTAGTTTTCTGACTGTGAACATCCTGTGTCATGAATCGTTGACAAGCGTTGTTCTGTTGTTTAGTTTATTTTGTACCATAAATGCAAAAAGTATTCCCGTTAATGTTAATAAGAAGCCTACTTGTTATTGGTCTGTATTGCATAAATAATATATGTCTGTAGAATGCACAGCAGAGCTATAGTTCATGAATGATTGTTTTGTGCACTTGTGTAGCAAGAAGATATCAGTGTCATGAACGAGATAGCTGAACGCCTGCTGTCAATTTTGCGAGGCAGGAAGACCCAAGAGCCTGACGTCGGCTCGTACTGTATCACCATGTTACATATTGACTAGTGATACAGATTCAGTGATGCACTGTTACTGACTGTTGCTGTGTCCATTCTTCACATTCTTCTTGAGAATGTACATATTAAGCCACCTCTACATAGTAACTGGAGCCTTTGTTGCTTTGTTTCTTTTTTTCACTTTCCACTTCTCCAAAACCGGACAGCAGACCAAAACCATAATTGGGGGGAAGGATGACCCTTTCTTGGAAGAAGTTGAGGCCAAAGGTCACCCAGCTCTGTTGAGGGTTTTTGGAGGGAGGGCCATTTTAGATATCCAATATATTCAGCCGCATCAGACTTAAGGCTTTGGGTGGCCACACGTTCAGCCCTGCCTCAAATTTCTAGTTGCAAGAAGACCGCAGGGTGTATTGTGGGCTGTCAGTATAAAGAAAGAAATACAATGAAAAGGTGGGTTAAGTGCTGGAGTGAGCTAGTTTATAGACAGCTTAGAAGTGACGTTTGTCTGATAGCTGACCAGTTCATCATTTTTATCGTTTTTAGCATGATGATCACGTTTTCTTATTTATGTGTTTGGAATGTCGGGTCAGTTGTTTAAGGCTTTCTGTCCGAATTTCATAACCTGACTTTTTAGAAACTCCCAAACAAAGTTCATCATTTGAGCTGTCTGTTTAACTGTTTTGCTTTTACTTGCTTTTCTCTGCTGTACTTATGGCAATAGAAGATTGATACTTTATTGATCAACTGATTTATTTATTTGTTGAGATCATGTAATGTCAGTGATATTTTTGTGGGTGGCATATGGACGTGATGAATGTTCTGTACCTCTCACTTATCAGAATAGATTTCTTTAATGAACCAGTCTTAAGTCTTAAAGTCTTAAGTCTAGTGAACCAGCTTTGTGTGTCAAAACAACGCCATTATCTCCGCGGTTCACATATCAGCTCACTACTCACACTAGTTAATTATTTTTATCCTGCTAAAGTTAGGAGGCTGAGTTGTCCTGAGCAACTTGTTCAAGACACTGTTCTTAATTTTAGTTATGCCTTGTCAGCGACTGGCGAAAGTTCATTGTTATGTAACAAAAGCATGTTGCTTGTTTTTTTTTGTTGTGGCAGCCGAATTTCAGTTGCTTCTGTAAGTTTTTGTGCACGAAAGCAGCTAGACTGCTTTAGCGCGTATTAGACATTGCAATTCGGTCCGTCCATCCGTTCGTCCATCACACGGGTGGATCAGTCAAAAACGGTGCAAGGTAGGATCACCAAATGTTCACCTTCAGCTGCCTGGAAGACTATAGTTTCAGGAACCATAAAGCTTTTTCATTAATTCGGAGCGGGTCACCCCGAATGACAGCACTAAATGAAAGGGGGTAGGAAAAATTTGCAATATTTAGCCAATAAGTCGCTGTACCTGAATAACTGTGCGAGATAGGGCCTAGGTTACTATTAATCACTAATAGGAAATCGTACACTGGCTCTCGATTTCCACCGAATTCAATGATCTTGGATGACTTTGAACGCCAAAGTAGGGGTTTTTATGAATTTTTTGGCAATTTTGGGCTGCAAGACACATTTTAAGAGCGAATTGTGCCGAAATCAATTGAGATAGACATGGAGAAGCTGCATATGAATTTTTCAGCATTGAACGTAGATTTTGATGGCCCAAGTCTCGATTTTTTAGGTTGAAGTAAACTTGCGCATGACTGCATCAAAGAGCGGTACCCTCGTAAAAGTCGTTTTTACCGTTGTTGGCCGCCGTCCCCGATGTATTTGTGTCATCATTGTAAAAATATGTAGCCCTATTTTAATGCAGAGGTGTGCTTTGAGGCGACAAAATTTTACAGACGAAAACCTTGCACTGCATGTAATAATGGTCGTCAGTGCTGGATGTTTATTAGTTCTATAGACTGTATAATGATCTTTGGGCACATGTTTTGATGCCGTGACTTTTACGCGCGATAGCAGAATGCTTCGCGCGTCTTAGCCATCGTCTAGGCGTCCATCCGTCTGTCCGTCCGTCCATCCGTCCGTCCGTCACACCCTGGCACTGTATCAAAACGGTGCAAGCTAAAATAACAAAACCTTCACATTCGGCTGCTGCCTCAAGGTCTCTAGTTTTTCGTGACAAAATTTCGTGCCCCCAGGTGCGGGGGTTCCCCTCGAACGAGGGCGTCAAAAAGGGGTAGCCTACCCCTTCTAGAAGACGTTATTTTGACCCTATTGGCTCTTCTAGTGTGAAAACGGTTGCAGATAGGTACGCACATGTTGCTTATCATAACAAGCACTGGTGACATGCTTTTTGGATTTAATTACATGACTTTGAACGACTTGAACCCCCAAAAATGGGTTTTAGTGAATTTTTCGCAATTTTTGGATACAGCGCACAGTTCAACACTGAGTTGCGACGAAATGACTGGAGATAGACCAAGACCAAGCGTGTAAGACGACTACTCCCCTAAAAAAGGTTATTTTACCTCAATTATCTCGTGTAGTGTGAAAACGGTTGGAGATAGGTACAGACATGCTGCTTATCATAACAGGCATTGGTGACAAGTTTTTTTATTGGTGTCAACATCGATGACCTTGAATTCTCAAAATTGGAGTTTTTAGCGAATTTTTTGGCGATTTTCGGCTGCGACGTATTTAAGAGTGAATTACGCCGAAATGGCTGAAGATGGACCTGGACAACCTGCATATGACATGGGGTGGCGGCTGTAATATAGATTGTTACCCTCTAAATACTGTTTTTTGGCCCTCAGGCCTCATTATTTGCATTATCCCTAATATAAATGTCAGATTTTGATGATACACTAATCTAACAAGGAACTAAACCAGACATTTAAGCAATACAGGTATTGCGCAAGCATTGCTTACACTCGGTGTGTTGGAGAGACATAGCAACGATCACTTAGGCAGCCTTACTTGTATTATATGTAAATCGTATCGATATTACGGAGTTTGGTAACTATCGTATCAAAATCGAAATTATGAAATTGGCATTTGGCACATCCCTAGTTTTAATCCATTGCTATTTATAGAACAATGGTGATTACAAAATACCGAGGCTGTAGTGGTCACTGTGGTAGTGGGGAATATATTTGTTTGTATGTTAGTCATTGAACATTATTTAGTTAAAAGCAGATTAGCACATACAAGCCACATTTAGAAAAGCTTTATAATTAATCCCAAACGCATAAAATAATGATTAATTTTTAGCAGCATTTTGTCCTTGCTAAGCAGCTTTTGTTTACATGCCGAGTGTATTTTGTAAGTAGAAGAACTGTGAAATGTCAGCAGTTAATTTTACAGAGGTAAGTTTTGGCAAATTACATTTCTGGCATGTTCATTGCCAATTTACGTATTGGGGGTGCTTTGAAAATGTTTGTCAGCATTTGTTGTTTTTTTACACTTTGCAGTATGTGATCAGCTGTATCTGTCCGTGGGGCGTGGCGGATCTGCCAATGTGTTCAAGACGTGATGCGTATTTTTCACGGAAGAGATGGCAAGCAAGTTGCCAGTTTAATATACCATCTTTATATTGACTGTTAAATAATTTTTGTGTTTTTTTTTGTTTCAGTTTTTTCTCATTTCCGTACTCGTTATTTTTTCTTAGTAATTTTTTTTGATCCCGGGTTTTTGTCCCTTGATTTTGTTTCATGGTTGATTTAATGTGGATTTTTGTGGAGCTTGTTGTTTAGGCAGTGATTGTTGATTGTAAATGTTTACAGAGTGTTTGTTCGCAGGACGTTTCAGCTGCTGGTTGATTTGTTTGCCAAAACAATGTTGGGTTCAGCGTCTCGATTTTTTGACGTGGCTGTGAAATGTCCTTCAGTTGTGAAGCATTGTCACTACTCCATGCAAGTGTGAAACATAGAGTAGTTGTGGGTGCTGGGCTGCAATGTCACAGACTTATAACACTTTTGGTGCTGCCAGTCAGCACATCTAGCCAACATTCATCTGACTGAATGGGTCTGGATAGCTCATATGAAGAGCATTTGGCAAAGACAACAAAACTCAGTGACTTATTATGCATGTGTGTTTAATTAGGCTATTCTTTGCAAAGTGCATTACATGAATTATATGCCTAGCTAGATTTTTTAGCATGCGGCCGAATTGACTGGCAGTCAAAACGTCCTGCAGCCAAACTGGTGTTACACGTACTTAGGTACAGGTACACAGGTGTCTTGAAACTGTCATTGTCATAATTACTGTTAGTGTTGTGACGTGTGTTGTAGCTGGTCCAAGGTGTTCGGACATTGTTCCGCGCCGGTCACACGCTGCCCGCTGAATGGCGCATTCAGCAGCTCAATGCATTGCTGAGACTGCTTGATGAACAATCTGATGCATTAACAACTGCCATGAAACAGGACCTCAACAAAGTATGCTTATAATATGTTTACCATATGTTAAGAAGTGTAAAAATTTTTTACAAGTTCTTGCAACATATTTGTGTACGTGTCCAGTTTTCACCACTATGTTATTACGTGAAGGCTGCACTTTTGTCTGTTTCTTTGTTGTAAAATTTACTCAAGTTATTCATGGTGTTACCACTGCTTATAGCCATCAAGCTGGAAAAAGGCAGATATTATTTGCAACGGTGTGAGCACACATTTTGGTGGGCAAACATTGACTGTGCATTTTTGCTCAGTCAGCTTTCAGAAAATGTTCTCTAACTGCTGTACCAGATTAGTAGTAGATATTTGAATTTTCTAAGTACTGTTTTAAGCAGATGTCTAAAGTGATACAAATAAGTACTTACTTGAACTTTTGTTGTTATGTTATTGAGTATGAAGGGTTAAAGGTTAAGACATTATTTTGCTGCTGTTGTGTCATTGTGTTTAGCCACAGACTGAAGCATTTGTGATGGATGTTAACTTTGTTCGCAGTGAAGTTGTATATGCACTGAATAATATCCATGAATGGATGAAGCCACAAAGGGTTCAGTTCATTAAAAAATTTTTAATTTGTGATTTTGCAGTATTTCATTACTGCTGTATGTAACTATCTATTGTTTTTAAAATAATGGTGTAGTCTTTTGATGCCATTGATTTTGTAAGCAGACCTGTGTGCCAAGCTTTATTAAGATTTTTGTATTTCTCACAGTGAATGAAATATGATGCATATTGATATATCAATATATCAATATTGATATCAATAAGAGATATCAATTTTTTTGTTTTTACTGCATGATGTCTAAAGGTCTCAGCATTTTGCAGTACAGTAGTTAGCTGGTATTTAATCATTTTAATGAAGGTAACGTTTATGTGAATTACATTAATTAACCCGGCTATAAAATCAGTACAGTAGAAGAGATTGTAAGATTCTACTGTATGTTCTGAACATTTTCAGAATTATATTTCAGGTACTGAACATTTATACACTAAACAACGATAATGCCTGCTCAGTTATAGTAAACTGTTGGCAATGCTGATGCTGTTAGTGGAATTGGTGGCTTTGTGACAATTTTACTCCAAACATGTACAAACTGAGTCATTAAGTATGTTCAGTGCTCCATAGTAACTAAAGTAGTTCTACTTCGTTACTCTACTTAAGTAGAAGTTTTTACTTTTTACTTCTACTTAAGTTGCTTTTTGTCAGGCTACTTTGTACTTTTACTTATGTAGATTTTTGAGCTATGTTCTACTTTTCGTTACAAAAAGTAGATTTTTTTCTCAATGTAGTTATCTTGTCAACTACTGCAATACAACTGAAAACACGTTAAGATATTTTTAAAAATATTTTATCTTTAATTGCTAGTAGTAGTAACCATTGCATCATAACCTTTTGCTCTTCTGTAGTTTCTTTACATTTAAGACTGTAACACTCGTTCTGATTGTTTCATATAGGCTAACCATATGAATTTTGCACAGCAGTACTAAACTGTTGACTAATGTTTGATCTCATTTTCCTACTAGGGATAACTGGAGGTAAAATGACTGGTAAATGGCCAGTATCAGTATGACTCTAGACCTAGTGACGTACCGTAACTTAACCATAACCCTGACCATAACCAGTTAACCACGAAATTCACTAAAGCCTTTTGGCATTTCAAGCTGTGAGAACTGCCTTTTTCATGTATACAGTGGCTGCCTAAATTTTGCAGAGCAGCGTTTGAGTTTTTAAATTGAAAATTTGTAGTTACTTCATTTTTGAGTATTTTCCGTCTTTTCAAGTACAAAAACTACTTTATGTCACTCAAGCTGTAAAATTGTGTTTTGGGTAAAATGAGCATAATCTTGGCACAAATGTACACTGTGAACCATAAAAAAGTGGAACCGTTTTATTTTTGTAATAACTTTGTCAAATATCAACACACTTGGATAATATTTGGCACACGTGTAGTGTGGACAATCCTGAACTAGCTTATGTGCAAATCACATGTCAAACTTATTTGCTGCTCTGTATTATACGCTAGTAAAACAATACACTATGAAATAGTGCGTATACATAGCATCAGGAACTTAGCAAGCAGAGTTTTTTCATTGACAAATTGTTTAAAAGTAAACACACTTGCAAACGTCAGTCAAACAATGTCACAGCTTGTGTTCAAAGTGTCCGCCTTTAGCTGACACACAGCAGCGCAGGCGTTTTTGCCATTCGTCCACTGCCTCGTCAATAACGCGCTGTTTCATCGTGGACCACACTTCAACCAAGCGCTGCTTCAGATCGGTCACATCAACTATCGGAGACCTGTACACCTGCTCCTGAAAGTAACCCCAGATTTTATAATCAACAGGGTTCAGATCTGGGCTGTTGGGAGGCCACAGATCTGAATCGATGAACCTGGGCATCTTGTGTGTAAGCAGGGCCACTGTGTCTTGTGCTCGGTGTGCCGGCGTGCTGTCCTGCTGGAAGATGAACACTACCCAGTCAACAGTAAGCTGGTTCCCAGCCACAATGATTTCGTAAATAAGTAAATAAATATGCACCCATGTCAATAAATTTCTAGGCTAAAAACATGCCAAATATTATCCAATTTCGTTTATATTTGACAAATTTATTACAGAAACAAAACAGTTCCACTTTTTTGTGGTTCACAGTGTAGAACAGTTCAGCGCCAACTCTGCATTTTTAATTCACGGTTTAGGCTATGTGTATTAGGCGTAGGCTCTTGCTGGTGCTGTGGCGGATTACCCCCAAAATTGAATCACTGGTAGTCGTTGTCATCCCCGATATTCACTGAAAATTTCAGAAAGATCCGTCCAGAACTTTTTGAGTTATCTTGCTAACAGACAAACAGACAAACTCTGGCAAAAGCATAACCTCCTTGGCGGAGGTAATTACAGTGATCATTGCACTTCACATAAGTAAACGGTACGCCAATTCAGTTCAAAATATCAAAAATCAGTCATCGTGGGTCTAAAACCTCAAGATAATCAATCAACCAACTAGAAAGCAGTCATAGCCCGCAGATACCTCCGCCAAGGCAATGTTGTTCGCCAGGTGGCGTCACCATATTCGCTTTGCCAGCGGTTCCCTTATGCCCCTTTAACGCAATGGTAACGAAAATTTCAAAGTGATCCAGAATCCAGGATTCGTGCAGGATCACCCCCAAAATTGAATCACTTGTAGTTTATGCCATGCCCGACATTCCCTCAAAATTTCAGAAAAATCCGTCCATAATTTTTTGAGTTATCTTGCTAACACACAGACAAACAAACAAACAAAAACCGACAAAAACATAACCTCCTTGGCGGAGGTAATTAGCAGATTTTTATACTGCTTCATAAACAAAGTTCTTAGAAGCGCCCATTGCAAGAAGAAACGAGCAGAAAGCAATGATTTGAGGCGTGATTTAAAAAATTGTCTACTGAAATTCTTACACTTCAAACAAAAGATGGTTCTACTGAGGCGCAAGATTTGGCCTAATTTTATTGCGAACGCTTGCAACAGTTTGTACAAGAAATCTGAGCTAATGCTCATGAGACGCGCGAGAGCCTATAGCAGTTCCTGTTTGCAAGTAATCTTGGTCTATCGCTATCCATTTTGTCGCAATTCACTCTTTTGCAGCAAAAAAAAAAGATCGCGAAAAAATCACTAAAAACCAACATTTTTAGGGTTCAAGATCATTTAAGGTCATCGATGTTGACATTTCTAAGAAGCTCGTCGCTAGTGCTTGTTATGATATGCGGCATGTCTGTGCATATCTGCAACTATTTTCACGCTAGACAAGCCAACAACGGATAAATAACCACTTTTTAGAAGGGTAACTCTCTTTGATAGCCGCTAGCGCAACCCTCCTTGAACGTAGACGGTTCGGACTTGGACTGCTGAAATCTATATTCAATGCTAAAAATTCTATATGCAGGTTGTTTTGGTCTATCTCCAGTCATTTTGGCGCAATTCGCTCTTGAAATGCGTGTGGCAGCCCGAAATCGCGAAAAATTCACTAAAACCCGCTATTTTGGGGGTTCAAGGTCATTCAAGGTCATCGATGTTGACATTCCTAAAAACTAGTCGCCAGTGCTTGTTATGATAAGCAGCATGTCTGTTACTCTGTGCCTATATCTGCAACTATTTTCACGGCAAACAAGCCAATAGTGGCAAAATAGCGTCTTTTAGGGGGTGCCCCTCTTTCGTCCCCTCAATCGAGGGGATCCCCTTTACCCAGCGGCATGAAATTTTGTTACGAAATACTAGAGACTCTAGACTATCATATGGTGAAACCCCAAAATCTCTTATCTCACCTGGTCTTGGATTGGTACCGGGTCGTGACAGACGGACGGTCAGACAGACGGACAGACAGAATTACCGTAGCTAATACGCGCAATAGCTATGCTAGCTCTCGCGTGTAAAAATCAATACATGGACCTTTATTTTAATTATTCAAAATAAGTAAGTTTTTTATGCATGCCATATCACGTCGTCGCTTGCTTTAACTGACCTAGAGTGACAGTGACAGTTCCAACAAGATTTCTGTCTTCAACGTCCATCAGCGTCGATGAGAAAAAAGTGACATTCACTGGAGGCAGAGAGCTGTCCACGTGACCGATGACGTCAAACTTCATAAGCTCGTCAGCTCGCTCGTGCAGACTTATCACACCATCTGCAGCTGTTTTACTGCACAGCAGCATCTCACAGTCTCTCTTGAAACTTTCCAACTCCGCCTTATGTCGTTCCACTTCTTGTTTCACCTCCTGCCATTGTTTGACTCGCTTCTGTTCGATCGCTTTTACTTCTGACAACAGTTTTTCTCTGTCGCGCTGAATAGCAGCAATCAACGTGTCTGCTGCTGTGTTAATTTCAATTTTAATATCAGCAAGATGCTTGATGACGTCAGTGTTTTCTTTTTCAAGACGCTGAAGAACGTCTGCAGTTATCCTCTGCAGCTCTGATACCTTCTGCGTGTCGCTAAGGACATCCGAAATTTTCTTGATATCTAACCATTGGTGAGTATTGTGTGACTCAGCGAAACACGCCACACACACTGCAACTTTACATTGCTGGCAATACATTCTTATCTCCTCGCTTTGGTGCTGTTCACAGATGACTTTTCCTTCCGAAAGCTTTCTGATTTGAAGCAGTTCTTCCATTAAGAAGTTTTTCTGCATCCCCAATAGCCCTTCGCGTGGAATAATGAGCTCTTTTCTACACAACGGGCAATTCATCCAGTCTCCTGGTCGCGTTTCATGTCCATAGCTCAGCAGGCAGGCGAGACAGAACGTGTGGTTACACGGCGGTACAGATGGAACACTGCGTTATGTCAACCAGTTTTTGTTCAGCTGATGATTGACGAGCCATATTGCTCTGGCACACACACACACATCTTTATTCACCGTAATACGGTAGACAAGAAATGAACAGCAAAGAAATAATAAACCTTAACTAAAACTTAACTAAGACTTAAAGATGTAATATAATGGCACCGTGCTAATCTATAGATCGCAATTAAATTCGTCAACAAGCAGCTGGCGGTGGAAATTTCGCTGAAATCGGAACTGAAGCCACCGCTGAAAGCAACAACGAAATAATTAATTAAAATAACAAATCAAAGCTGATGAAACGGTTTTGGTTAAAGTAAGGACTGGCTAGGACTAGGAGGTAATCCCAGTCTCCGCTTAATAAGGCCACCTGCTCCTAAACCACACCCCACTCGTCGCCTACACATCACCATGTTCTTAGCTGTCATCTAGGCATAGGCCTACAACATGCCATGCTGCGCCGATTTGATCATTTAACCACTGTTTGACGCTTGTATTATTGTTTTACATATTCAAAAGTATGATTATAAGAACAAGAAATTTGAGCTAATGCTCACTAGCCGCGCGAAAGCCTATAGCAGTTCCGATTCAGTAGTTTAGCTTAAAATTGGGGTGTTCACGCTAAGGTAATACACAAATACCAAATTCTCTATCTGGATCGCATAACGACAGTTCCGTGGCGCCACCTTGTGAATGATACAGACTTGTGT
>Ga0209367_1001526_pt1 | contig 28668 bp, 14 predicted proteins | sample WorMetLIZISLAND2_FD_187412 | JGI IMG/M metagenome (GOLD analysis project Ga0209367, IMG submission 187412) | Marine gutless worms symbiont microbial communities from Max Planck institute for Marine Microbiology, Germany - Olavius geniculatus... ...
CCGAAGTGTACTATGGTCCCGATGGGCCGAGTCCAAATGATATGCGATTTTCAAAACTATAACTACTGAACTGGAAATGCTATAGGCTTTCGCGCGTCTAGTGAGCTTTGCTCAAATTTCTTGTTTTACGTAACTGTTATAAAGCACTAATTGGCTCAATCAAATGCTAATATGTCAATATTCATTAATCTTCTGGTTGCTAATACATCTTAATACCCTAAAAATCAGCTTTAAAGTACTCACTTTTTTTACGGCTTTGGCCATCTTTGGAACTGTGACGTCATCTGCAGAAGGGTTGCTAACTAGCTTTATTGCCTTGAGGTCATATGCAGCTTAATTTACGGCCATATAGCTTCAAAAACGCCAAATTTTTCATCATTAGTTAACCCGCTAAAAACCACAATATTCCAGAACATCCCTAATTTTACTAACTGCACACCTTTAGTAGTGAACAAATAAACAATGACGTAAATTCTGATGTCACCTATGCATAATTATTTGTACGATAAATGCGACATTATTCTGAGTAAAACCGACGGATTTACTATGTTTTCAATGCGAATGTCAGTTTGGCAACAAAGCGTCCTAAGTGACGTCATCAGTTATTGTGGGTGCGTTCGGCTGGCACAACATATATCTTTGAAAATTACTTTAAAGCGATGGTATCATTTGATTGGATCAGTGTATTATTAATTAGTGTTACATTCTGCATATATTTAGCCGATATCGTTTTTTTGTGCAACCTGGTTTTTAAGTGAAAACAATATCGTGTTGGAATAAACTCATACTGAGTAATAAGATGTATTTATTTACATAAGTTACTACCTTTGTTGAATTACAGAAATGTCGTCAACCACTGCTGCCTTTTAAAGAACAATTTTGTTCACTGCTAGGTGCCCTCACAGCAAACAAATTGTCATAGATATAAGAAACTTCGTAGGATGCCTGTTGTTGCAATTGTATTGTTGTATTATTGTAACAAATAATATATATGTGTATATACTACATGCGGAGTATTTTGTGACTGGACATCGCACTGAGTATAGGTGCTGTTCTTTCTTGTATAGTCAAAGCAATCAGATCATTGTTTTTCAGTTGTGTGTTATACTGTTGTGGCACAGTGCCTGTCAATCAGATATACAGCAGTCAAGATATAACATATATGCTCCTTATCTTTGTCGTTTACGTTATTTAATTATATTTCATTGATTACTGCTTTTGAGCTTATGCTTTGTCATTGGTTTGTTGTTCACTGGTTGGTCTGTCGGTCTATCTTTAGGCGGAATTACACAGAAAGTTGTGATTGAATTCTTGCCAAATTTTACAGACAAATGATATTGTCCTTTCAGATTTCCATGTAGATTTCTGGCATTATTCGAATCAGATGTGGTACTTTTAAACTTTTAATCTACTGGGCACTGCCGTGCAATTTTTTTTGCATTTAATACTTGACGGTGCAAGGCTGCCGAAATTAACAATTAATCATCAGTTAAAATGTTATGGTCTACGATCTGTTTTGTTGTCTGTTTATCTGTGAGAGTTATCAATAAGGTTTGAAGGGATTTTAATGAAATTATTTAGAACGTTGAGGTTTGGACCTAGAAACAAGTGATTAGATTTTGATCCATATTCGGATTCAGGGAATTTTTTAATATATACATATCACAGTTATATTTGTCAGGTGGCAGCCGCATTTTTGGCAGATGTTTGGGATCTCTAATCACTTCTTGTTTTCTGTGTTTCAGTGATCCGTTCATCTGGTTGTATTTTCGTCATATCAGTGTGTGATAATTATTAGTCATTTAGCCTCTTCTATAGGGGTGTCCATAAATAACGTTACGCAATTTTAGGCAAAAATAACCTTTTTTTCCCCTTCGTCACGTTTCGTCACGCTGCTCTGGACGCCCTCAGTTATGACGTCACAGACTTTTAACCTCCCCCCCGTCTTGCAGTCTGTAGTGTAGCCTATAGATCTACATGAGTTCAAACTCAGTGCAAATTATTTCTATGATTTGACACATTTCCAACAGTAAGCATAGTATATCAAAGTTCTGATATGTAGAAATGATCTCCTGTATACTAGCGCTATCATCTTCCTGTCCAGGCCTTGCTACAGATGTGACGTGCGTGACGGCACGACACGTTACACTTCTCCCCCTACGTCGCGTATCATCACAATATCGTGAACCCCCCCCCCTCTGCGCGTGACGTTATTTATGGACGACCCATAATGCAAAATAACTTCAGTGATAAATGCGATAACTTGGTACATGTAGTAGTTCTGAGTGACGTAGAAAGATATATTTGGCTCTAGAGTCTAGAGTTTATTTATTTCATATAGTAGTTACACAAAGTGTTGGTGAATCATGACTTGAAACGTAGGCTAGTGTTCGGAAATTATTTTCCGCTGCATCGAGAGAGTAAAATTTTAGAAGCACATGTTATTAGTATAGTAATTTGATTACACTACTGAGTGGGTTAAAGCATGGTCAGGTATTCTCATTGGAGCTATAGGCCTACCGATTATTCAATTCATGTTCAAATTCAGCTGAATACTAAGTGTAATTCAAGTATTCCAATAATAGTCACATTGTACAAGTACCGTGCCATGAAAATCGGTTAATATTTGATGCAGTTAAGGCGTAGAAAAAAAGAGTGCTAATTTTCTAGGCAACTTTGTACCGCTTGTCGATGTTTTGTGCCATTCAGCGCATGCTTGCCATCAGTGTTTAAAGCTGTCCAAAATATAGCTGCAAATGGACGTTTGTTTCCCTCGCAATTTTAGAGGAGGACCATGAAATTTTGGAGCTGAGACTTCAAAGATACACCTCAATTTTCGATCGTTTGTCAGATTTTCGCGGCAATCTGCCGAGGAACCTCAGAAATTACGCGCCGGAACAAAAAACCGCGATTAGGGGCATCAGAAATTTAATAAGGACATTAGTCACGTGCATGCCACTGCATCGTTGTCTATCGTTGTTCCATGTTCTAACTGATGAGAAGATTTTTGGCCCTCCTCTGTGTAATTGGCTGCCCATTCACATAAGGTAGGCCTGTAGGCTGCAGTTTGCTATCATATTATCTGTGTCGATTGCAATGTTTCATGTTCGTAATTGCCGGTCGTTGTTGCATATTTCCATCCATTGTCTAATTTGTCTTCCGTTTCCTACGTGTCCTATACTTATTCGAGCCGAACTGTCGTTTAGTTGGTTGGTGCTGCACAGTTTATTGAACGTTTTCGTTGTGTCGTCTCCCTGTTTCGCTTTCTGATTATTTTTAAACTTTTGCCTAACAAGGGGGTTATATATTTTGGGTCTGTCTGTTTACTTGTTTCTCGGCATGCATGGGCGGCGCCAGAGAGGGTGGGGCAGCTGCCCCCGTGCCCTTGCCCTTGCCCTTGCCCTTGCTCCCCGGCTTCCCCAGGGGAAATTTTGATGGTGATAAAGTGCCCTCTTGTGACCATACACATGCCAAGGTGTGACATATTGAACGTCATTTTTGCAAGATAACACAGATATCTACGATTTTCTGCGTCTCCAAATATTAGAAAGAGGGCAAATTTGTACGTTATTTGATGCACACAACAACAGAATAATGTCGATATTTGGCCCACACATAAAAAAATTATTGCCCTCTGTGCTTTGTCCTTTGCCCCTCATGGCCCCCTAGCTTCAGATTCCTATCGCCGCCCATGTTGCTCGGATGCTCCAACAAAATTTTAATCGGATTTTGCTGACATTTTTGAAGGAGTTGGCTAAAGAATGAAGTGTGTAGGGGCCTACAGTTTGGTGGTGATCCGGATTCTTCAACGTCAGAAAATAACCTATACTAGTGGATGCTTTTTTTCTTCACGGGTCGTAATTTTTGTCCGGTGTTCTCTGTGCACCGTGGATAAAACACACAAAAAACTTTTAAAAGCTGAAAACAAAACTTTGAAACTTTTCTCTGCGAAACCTAGGCTTTTCCAGCCTGCTTAGTAAACAACAGACGGGTAAGGAAACTTTTTTTAAATTACAGAACTTGGATAAATCGCGGCAAGTTATTAGTAATTTTAGTATAATAGGGCCTAGTAAATATTCGTGGAAATAGGTTTAAATTTACTGTACCGCTGTAGAGAACTGTCGCAGACTCCTGTCATTCGTTGGCGACGACGAACAGTTCGGCTATATAGGTGTTGATTAGTTAATTGGAGCTAGACTGGACAGTGGGACTGGTCGGAGACCTCTAAATCGGTCACTGCGTCGATGTCGTATAGATTCGTCGATGAGATAGAATGATAAGCACCAGATTGGAATTGAACGGCTTGGTAATGTTCTCCCGGTTGGCGACGAACTTGGTCTCACGAGATAGCCATTGAGAACTAATTCTGTACTATATAGCGTATCGCTCGTGAATGAACGAGTAAAGTGAGTAAATATATTGTTAATGAATGAATGCGTCGATATATTATTAGGCCGTTCTCATAGGCGTTGGCAGGCAACAAGTTGAGTCATTTTTTTCGCGAGTGTCTCGCCGCTCTCGCGTCGTAGTTTACTTACTTAAAAATTAATATTTGGGTTTTAAAGTCAAGTAGGCTCTCCAGTGGTCAAGTTTTAATCGCATTAATGACGTGATTATTTATTCCCAAATTGTACGCGATGACGACCAGCGACGCGAGTTATGGAAGCCTATTTCCACTTTTAAATCCGAATTGGTGAAGTGTTTCTCGAGTTTTTATGCCAATCGGTTGAATGACAGGTCCAATTGAAAGAAGAAGCACTTCAAAACATAAAGTCGACGCCTATAATTATTACAACAGTTATATAATGGCACTTTAAGCACGTCACTATGGTTAAACTGTGCTTAAAGTGCCGTTAAGATTGCCAACCGACCGTCCGGTCATGCCACACATTTACACAGTCATCAAGAGTCTCGTTAAAATCATCTCGGCGCAATAAATATAAATCGCGCCGCGGTCAAACGTCCGGCGGTTCGTCGTCGGCAATGAATGGCAATGACCTCCGACTCGCCGGTGGCGTTGAAAATGCAGGACCCGACATTGCAGGACCAGACAATGACGGACCTGACATTGACGGACTTCCTCCTTCCTCATCTCAGCTGCTTCGTTGGTCAGGCGGTGAATGATCCAGCTTTTGCAGTAGGCCTATCAGGTTTTATGCCCCCCAGCGTGATTTAAAAACGTGGATAGATTGCAGGGGTCTCGGGAATGGAGTAATCAGACCTACAACCACACGACGTTCCTTTCACGCTACACAAACAAAAGTTCGAATATATTTGATTTGGATGATTATTGGTTGACACGAGAGCTGCAGTGACTATGGATGACTATGCGTAAGCCTATGCTAAATTTTTGCAGGTGCTCAGTGAACGAAAAACCAATTGCCTTGGCGTGCCTCAACGTAAGTGAGTAAGTAAGTAAGTGAAGTAACGTGAATGTATGTGGCGCATAATAACATTTTAAAAACCTCTCATATGGTCACATGGCTACGGTTGGTCCGGCATTTTCGGGTGTACTCGGGTCCGTCATTGTCGGGTCCTGCAATGTCAAGTCCTGTTATTTTCTTGATCCGTCAATGTCACGTCCTGCATTTTCAGGCGATCCCAGCAAGCCATGCGGCACGGGTTCACGGTTCTTCCACGCTTGACGGTCCACGTACGGTCGTCGTGTCGACACGAGTCAGTCCGGTCGGGCGCCGGGGCTTCGTGGTGGCCACTTAGTGTCCACTCGATCTCAGCGGCTCCCCCGCCCGCCCGCTGATGCCATTAAATGCCAATCAGGCACCGGTGTCCATTGACAATGTGCCAGGCGACGGCGATGGTCACTCATCGCGGCCCGCCCCGGGGCTGAAGGTTGACCACGAAAGGCGAAGAACCGTGTCGAATGGCCTACTGGCCGTGGTAGGTCTGAGTCTGTCTGGAAATGCGGCACGGAAAGGTTACTTTCAGAAAAACCTGCGATACAGGACATTTGGGTTCAGAGGAGTTGTGGGTTAAAAATGACGTGACAAGAAGTTGCAATTTTCCGGCCACAGACACTGCAAATATCGACAGAATTACCATAAACAAACGAAAAATAAAAGTGCTCAGATGTTAAGCATGCTCTCAAATTTTTCTCAAAATGGGGGTTTAGCCCCGAATTTTGCAGTTGTGGACCAAATTTTTCGACAAAGCGAACACTGTCCAACAATTTTACGACCACCCAGGTGGGGACCACGATGCCGCTGCTTGGGTTATGCGCAGCCGAGAGAAGTCGCCAGGCACAACACTCAGCTCACGCCATGCAGACTTGTATTTGTTGATAAGTCGTCAGAAAGACACACAGCCAGCCACATTTTACGTGCTTTTGTTAACCTTTCTCTGTCCGTATATGCATGTCTTCTGATTTAGCATAAAATATAGGCCTAGCCTACGTTTTTACTTTTTTTCACGTGGTGTAACAGACTAGGCAGTGGCCACCACTGACCGACCGCGCACACGGCTTTTGCACATTCATTCATTCATTGTCAGGCCTAGTCTGTTACATCACGTGAAAAAATTTAAAAACTAGGCTAGGCCTATATGATTTTTACCAAAGCATCCAACGCTAGTGGTCGGACGAAAGAACCGAAATAAGTGTACGTAGCATCACCGGACAGCCCGTGGCGATGTCTACGGCAGGTGCGTGCACTACTCGGCAATTAGCTTGAGAGGGTGATTTCATTGTGGTCACAGCAGCTCAAACAATAGGCCTACACGCTGACGATTGGTACCCGTAGAGCTACAGTAGACGCGAATATGGGAGCAACACACGCAGATTGATTGTTACAGCAGCTTGTCCTTGTCTATTTATCCAGTTATCCACTGACAAACCGCGCACACGGCTTTGGCCTGTATGCACTTTACATTTTAACAGATGGTTGAATTGTACTAATCAAATGAGGTTTCCTAGTACCATCGTGAGCTCTATTAAGCTCTTGCATGAACACGAGCAATAATTTAAAGGATTGAGAGGCAATAAAGAAATTTATTGGTATTTAAAGTTTTTTTCGTAAATAAAAGGAAACCACAAGAAACCACGAAACTACGAACCAAAGTTACTTAACTTTTGTCTTTGGTTCAATGCTGACTAAAAATTAAAATTCGAAGTAAACAACAAAAAAACCTATTTGCTACATGGCAGTAGAAATAAAATAAAACTAGACCTATAACAATAACAATGAGATATTTATGATAAGATAAGCATTAAGCGATTGTTGTAACAACATTCTCACGTGTAGCCTGTACATTCTTAATCTCATAGGCTAGTTTGAATCTGCTCCCAAATTTGAAATTGCACATTTGTGTCCATATGGCATGACATTTTAAAAAATATACTTTGTTTTTCGCTGGCCTATGACATTGATTGCGAATGATGTTTTTTATTTTCAAAAGTGCTCATAAATTTTTAAAAACAATTTAAGTTTTTGGGGAAAAAGTTTACGAGTTAAAATTTTGTTGGATTCTTATACACAGTCGAGTTTCAGCCACAAACACATTTTTTTAATTTTGCGACCCCCGAGTTGCTGCAGTAGCCCTACAATTTCTGTTCGGCCTGGTAGATGCAGTACCTTTTTCTCCCTTTCAAAAAAACCTAAGCAGTGTCGTAGCCAATTGGGGGGGGAGCAGGGGGCCCAGGCCCCTCAATCCGCCAGACAAAACATAAGCAGACGTTTAAACTCCATGAAGGTGGCCAATTTGGTCAGTTTAAAATAATTAAAATCGTTGCCACCAGAGCTCATTTTTAAAGTTGAAATGCATCAAATTCGATTTCGGCTTTAGCCGCAGGAAATAACCCATTTGTAAAAAGCTTCAACGGTGACAGGGTAATGTTTATGGTAGGTATAGTATTCGTTTTGACAGTGTCGTCACGGTTAATAACAGGTATTGCGTGAAAACGCTGGTTTTACGCGCATGTATGCCTATGTAGGCACTTGTGCCAAGCACGTAAACACTTGAGAACATAATAGTAGAATAATAATAGCGTACGGACACTCGGCAGGTTTTGACGACGTTAAGGTTGGCGATCGTTCGTGTACCAATTTTTACTGCGTTAAGCCTAAATTTCGCTTCTTTGATTAATTTCTTGCGAATTTGCTATACATATTGTGGATTTGCTGTACAGACTTCCGACTTTTTGAAAAACAAATTGCAACTCAGCCTCTTACCCGCAGCGAGACGTAAAATGACGCTTACTCTCGTAGCATGAGAGCAAAAATTTCGTGTGGCGGGTGAGGTAAAAAAACAAATGTTGTAAAAGTGTGCAGACAATACAAACAAGACTGTACGTGCAAAATTCATGTTAGCATTTGGCGGTTAGGTCCCGGTCACACTTAGCCGTCCTGAAGTCCCGTTCTTCCACGACCTAAAAGTTACCGACCACTGCCGATCTGATTTCAGTCGGAAGAGGACGGGACCGCTCCCGACCTTCTAATGACCACTCCCGCTTTCTTCCCGCTCCAGCGCCGTCTTTAAACCGACTAGATACCCGACATACGCCGCCTTGCTAACGATCTTTTCCGACTACTCCCGACCAACTACGGACCTACCAACGTCTATTCCCGACCTGCTAACGACCTTGTAACGACTGTCCCGTTTGCTATGACGTCTACTATGACATAAGCACGACCGTCTGCCGTCTATAGGTGTTGTTGACATTTCGAGGAGCAGGAGCAGTAATAATTTTTTTTTAAAAATGAGAAAGAGAGGCCAGCGTCGTAGTACAAGTTCCTGAGGTTCAGGCCCCACAGCAAGATACCACACAAGAGCCAATTAAAAAATAGTCACCAAGGTTTTTCTTGACGAGGAAAAAAAGAAGAAATACTGGAATGGATTAAATCGAACCCAACACTTTATGACAAAAGTCTCAAAGAATTCAAAAACAAATCTGATAACGATGCAAAATGGAATCAGAAAGCAGAAGAGCTGGGTATTAGTGGCATATGAAATCTTTTCTTGTGGTCTCAAAATTGCTTTTCCAACAACTTGATAAAATTTTTGCAATGGTTTTTTAAATAAAAAACGTAAAAAAAACTTTAGAAAAAGTAAAAAAAGAAACCAAAATATGAAAAAACGTAAAAACGTTTATTACGTCTATACATTGAGTCTACACGTCATATGACAAGCCACGCGAAATGCCCAGTATTTATGGCCGATGGCCGACAGTCGTAGTGGAGACGTGCAAAAGTCGTGAGTGGTCGTTATGGAGTCCCAGTCAGGACTGGAAAGCTCGTACTATGACGTGGATAGTCGTTGATGGTTCGTCCGTAGGCGGAACAAGGCGTAAGTATGCCGTTAGTAAGTCGTTAAGAAGTCGGCTATCTTGGCCGTCTTAAATATTTCCCGACAACGCACGACTTGCACCGACTTGTTTACGACTACCGCACGACCACCAAACGACTTTTGACGACCTCAGAACGTCCTCCACACGACCGCATTTTATTCCCGATCACTCCCGACTATTTTGAACAGTTCAAAACAGTCGGGAACACCTCGACCGAGATCACCGACCACTCACGACCTTGCCAGACCTGCCACCGACTTTTCCTGACCTCCCACCGACTTTACACGACTTCTCCCGACCTTGCTGGTCGGGAGAGGTCGGGCTTCAAGTCAGCTAAGTGTGACCGGAGCTTTAACCACGAAGCGACTGTTTAATTGCGACTTACGGCAGGTCAGTGTACGCGACTCTTTGGCTAGAACGTTACAAAAAATACAGCAGGTAACGACTAAAATAATGCAATAGATATTTTGTAAAAACGATTAGTTAGTCGGTAATTTTGAGCAGAAATTAGACTGTATTACTGTGTTACTATCTTCAAATCGCGCGCCATATTTTTACTCTTCGCGCGATACTTTTCTAACGTAGCGAAAAGAGTATATGAGATCAGTGTAATATTGAGGACCGACCGACGACCGACGACGAAGAACTTCAAACGGCCATATCTCCATAACGGTGCTAGATAGACGCATGGTCACTATGGACCACCCATAGGAAGTCGACTCCCGGGAGTCAAATGGTCACGTAACCGATGACGTTACGTGACCCCAAAAGGACAAGGTCGTGACCCCATTATCTTTGAAGCGCCATATCTCCGTAACAGATAGACGCATGCGTTGTGGTATAATGGCAACTAGCGTCATTGATCATTATTGAAAATTTTTTCTTCTCAGTTCCTAAAATTGGGCAATATTTTATGAACTTTGGGGAGAGAATTTCCAGTAACGATTTCGACGCCAGTCACCATTAGTATAATATTAAACGGGTCTAAATTAGACGTTGGGTCTCTAATACAAGCCGAAAGGAACGAAAAAGCTCTTAAAAGAATGCAAAAGAAAGTGATGCGCGCGAGAAGTGGTACATTAGATTGGTCACAATCTAATAACATTTCTTGTTTAAAATTAAAATGCTTTGTAACATTTTTTCCGAAAGTTTTACAGCGTAAGTAATTACTAAAAACACTTTCATTTTAATGTAACCACGGACTTAATGAAAGCAAAGTCAAATGAGCACTGCGTCATTTTCTTCAAATTTTTTTTACGTCCGGTGACAAAGTTGATCTTTTGAACAGCAGCGTGACACAACCGTGAACGACCCGACAGGTGTCTGCATGTACGGTACGATATAATTGAAGTGAAGTCTGTAATGCGTGATTATGATAATAATTATATCTGTCAATCGCGTGCGCTGTCATCATCGATCATCGATCGCGGCGTAATTGAATTGAAGCATAGACGTTTCAAGCGAAAACGTTTTGTGTCTCGCTAGGCTACTTCAGTCTTGTAGTGTGAAGTCGGTAATAATTATGTATACGACGATTGCACGAAGGCAACCAGTAAAATTTTACCCATTAATTAACTGGGGCCAAAAGCGTGAAATGTAGACCTGCAAAAATTTAATGCCTAGTAGTATTTTACGTAAAGTACACTGTATGGTCAGCGCTTACTACATCCCCAAAATACAAACGCGACAAAAATTTCATAAACAGGTAACAAAATTGTAGTGCGCTACAAAAATAATGTACATTTTGGGGTTGCCTTTTGGATTTGTACAATGCAGTGTTGCTGTATTAGCAGCTTATTTACCAAACATTCAATACACATTAAACTTTTAACATAGGCCTACACTTCTTGAATATAGGAGGTCGAAACTCGGACGGTTAAAATCTACATTCCATGCTAAAGATTTTGCATAAGGCTGGGCAGGTTGTGGAGGAGTATTAAATCGGATTATCGACCGCAGCCGAAAAAGCATAAAAATCATCAACTCTCCTCTATTTTGGGGGTTCAAGGTCATTCAGTGTCATCAATGTTGATACCTTTTAAAAGCAGGTCAGCAGTTTCTATTACGGTAAGCATGCAGCATGTCTATATCTATCCCATACGCAACCGTTTTCTTAGATTTATTGAATGAGTTCATTTACAAAGCGCCAGGGTGAAAAACACATGAATTTGAATGTCAGCTGATAGCACCGTTGTGACAGCAACATGCAGACAACGCGTCGCGCGCTATACTGCTACGAGTTGCTTCGGTCGGTTAATTGTTAAGGCACCTGCAGTACCTACCATAACGACATAATGCAGGCGTCGAGACGACTGTGTGATGTAGCCTTTATTGATACACAGTGTATCAATGCGGTAGGCCTATGCTCTACATATGACTGGGTATAAGTTACTCATAGCGGCCGATCTTATCTGGCGGGCCAGGCAAGGTGTCGTCTCAGGCCACCACATCCATCATCGATGGCTTGGGGTTTGAAGGTCAAAAGGTCAGCGTCAGCTCGTTATCAATCATTGCCCGTGGCAGGCAGCAGACAGGTCGTCGTACGTCGTACGGCATACCCCGCGCCCCATTCGTACGTAACGCCGTCGTCGTACCGTTGCTCGTCGTAAAATAAAATCGTCCGTCACAGTCGACTGTTGCCCACAGCGACAACTTGGCACCCTCTCTCCCCAACTCAATGGCCAACCGACCGGGAACGCAACAAATGCTTGGCACGAGTTGGCAACAGCTTTGCAGCATCAAATGAAAAGCGCAAAAACGAAGCACAAACCGTAATTACGCCGTTAACTTCAAATTTTTGACGTCATTTTCCAAATACATATTTGAAATGCTGTAGCCTAGTTATAACATTTCTATTTTTTTCTGCTTGTTTTGCTACAGTTGAAGCTATCTATCTGTCACGTGTATATTCATACGTGACGTCGTTTTAAGAAAAGTATTTTGTAATAATAATTTACAAGTGCAGGTTGTATTTTAATTGCACTATGCTCTCTGGATCACATGAAATAGAACTCAAAAGTTTATGAAAAGATATGCACAGTCAGGGAACTTTTCCTGCAAAACGGTAACGAAAATTGTGCACTGTTACTTAGTGTAGTAAGCTATTGTTCTGGTTTGTGCTATTACCGGTACTGATTAATGGCCCAATTAGTTAAATTTAATCTGTTCGTGTACACGTACGTTTCGTTTCCATTTAATTTCTGCTAAATAAAGAGATTTACATACTCGGCGCCAATTTGTTGAGCGTTGGAGATTAAAGCAAGGCAGCAGAGCGTATAATAGCAACGAAGCAAGCAAAAGACGACCAGCGAATGACGCAGCATAGGCCACGGGGGCACTGAAATTGCGAAACCTGATAACGCGGCACCAGATCTGTACGTAAAAGGCTTTCGGAAAAGCTAAGAAAGTACAGCAGCTTGTGCCGCAGTCGCACCTACGTGTCCGATGGCGGACTTTGAAAAAGTGTCAGTGGCGGGATTTCAGCACGTCTGCAGCGACGCTGCATGAGGATGCAGGGTGTTGGTACCACTACGCCCAGGCCATTATCAAGCGCACGAATAAGATCGGTCTGAAAGAGGCGTACGGAAGTGATGCGGACGTCCAGAACGTCCATCACTGTGAGTCTGCCGCTGCTGCCGCATTCTGCCATTCTGTCGGCACTCATACGGAGTCCCTACATCCGCGTGTTGATAGCAGCAGCAGCAGCGAGGACGCGGACGAGGCCAGTCAGGCTCCCGTGCCAGCAGTGACGACGTCAGCGGTGTCAGAACCAGCAACAGCGGCAGCAGCATCAGCCTTTGACGACTGCTGTGAAGTGTGCCTCGTGGCGCCATGCGTGCTGGCTTTGCACTGGTGCCATGCGAACATGTTGCGGCGGTTCTGTGAAGTTTGTGCTATGCGCGTGTTAGATACGGCTGCAGGATGCACAGATGACGAACAACACTATATTTGAGAGACTGTCACATTGAAACAAGTCCCGCGATGTCCACCCCTGCTACTTGATCTCGCGTTTTCCGATGTTGCGATGTCAGGTCTTGCGTTTTCAGTCATCTCTATGCATACACAGAAGTCAGTCACCGAGCAGTGCATATGCAGCGCACCGTTGTCCGGCGTCTAATGGTTGGTTGTCTTTTTGATGACGCTGTTGATCGCCAGTCAATGTCGCACCGGTCTTCGCCCAGTGTCGCCACACACCGAAACTGAGTGGCGCGGGGGGAGCGAAGACGCGGATGAGTGGGGTAGGGAGTGACTGGGGTGTGGAGGCGATTGACTTTGACTTTTGTCGCCCACTGATGTCGTAAAAACATCTATGCAGAGCGTTGAATGAAGCGCTGGCTGAACACGGTGGCGCAGGAGGTAACGTCATGAGTGAACTATAGTTTATGCAGCTTGGCGACACGAGCAATATATTGCCCGGGCACCTGCTCAGCCGCAGTCCGAAGTAAGTAAGTAAATAACTAAGTAAGCAGGTAAGTTTTGGCGGCGCTGAGTTCAGAAAAAAAATAGCGCAACTGCGCTTATTCGATGTAGGCCTATGATCAATTCATGTCACCAATATGCTACTCCTAAAATACAAAATTCAGCTACAACTTATAATTCAAAATGGAGACTACATAATAAAGTGTAAAGCAAAAACATTTATGTTGTGACACTAAAAAAATTGAAATTATGAAGTGGCTTATTTGACTTTTTGGCGGACCTTAAACATCGCTGCTGGTAAAATTTAACTAACTCTCCTCAAACGAATACCAGGCTATTAGCCTACTCGACTGCATGCAGGTGATGTGAAAAAAGTTTCGTCGAAAAAATGATACGTTGATATTTATTATAGGCCTACACATTAATGAAGTGCGAAAAGGTCAGACTACCGTTCCCTTTCCGTACTCACCGTTAATCACGCTAGTGATGTGATACGCGATTATCGAGATCCAACTTCATAAAGACAGTCAATGCAGAATAGTATACTGCAACGCTTTTGTATTACATTGGCTCATTATTAATTAATCGCGGACAGGTAAAATGTAATACTTCTGTATGTAGCGATTATGCACTATGTATGACGTCAGAACCAGGTGCGAGATTATGATTGATTGCTTCTGTCAGATCATCGCTTATCGCCAGTGTGGTTATTAATGATATTCTCAACCAAGTTTGCACGTTCAAACCGCAACCTCCACAAGTTCACAATGCCCTTACTTTTGGCTACTTTACTTTTCCTATGCCTTGCTTCGCAGCGCGATATTTCGTTGACTGAAAACCACGATCAGTGCAGTTCTATTAATACTCGTATTTTGGGGATAGCTAAAATTGTAAATTGGGGGCCTCCGCTTTTTGACTTTTTTCTTTATTTCGTGTTTTTCCATTTTTTTCTTTCCTTCACTTTCGGTTTTTTTGCTTTTCCTTTCCCCTTCCTTTAAAAGAAGACCCCCTAGGGGGCTGGTTGAACACCATAAGTTTCTTAGCGGGGTCTGGGGCGGAACACCAGCCAAAATCGAATTTTGTGCATTAGAGCTTTGAAATATGAGATCTGCGGGTAAAAAATTAATTATTTTTATGAAAAGCAAATGATTAAATTTAGTTTAGTTTAAACGTATGCTTAGATTCATCTGTCTTGTCCGGGGACTTGAGAACCGTCAGACCACGTGAAAAACTTGAAAGTCCCTAGTATTTGTTATTTAACAAAAAAAATTGTGTGCCCGAGCATTGGACGCCTGGGTTCCCTAAGCCCTCTTGTCTACGCCACTGTCTCCATACGAAGATCGACTGCATTTTATAGGGTGTTTACACGATCCAGCAAACGTCTAGCAAACTTCCAGCAAATGTATTCAAAATACACGTGCTAATGCTGGACGTTTGCTTGACATTTGCTGGATCGTGTAAACACCCTATTATATACGCCTGACTCGACCAGCCGAACGACCGACTATAAAAATTTTTTCGTCGTCGTGACAGAATAATATATTTCGACTTGACGGTCTGGCGTCACTTCGGCTGCACAACTTCACTCGCCCAACCAACCGGTGAGCACAATATGACGATATACCTGTTCAGTGCTCACTATCACCCGCTGATGTTCCATTATATAGCCTAGGCGTCATCATTCATTCGTCTTCAACTCTTGTGTTGTCTCGGTCCCCCTCTCCTGATGCTACAACAAGTGGCCGTTTTGTCACGAACAGAATACTCTCCTTTCATCCGTTTGCTGCGCAGTAACAGTAATTTTTTTGTACTTTTTGCTTTCGTTTGACTAAAACTTCCGCAATAAGCCATGCCTCGATGCGTCATATGATAAACTTTGTCACCTGTTATAATAATTTTGACGTATGACGGTACGATGTGGCATAGTCTGCACACACATTGCAGCTATCCAAATTTTTGTGAAAATTGATGCCCAAAACTAGTCTGGGAAACTACTCGCTCAAATCTTGAACTAAGACACTTTCTGTTTCGTCAGCTTATTATGCCGCTGTTTGTTGTTATCGGTTAATAGAACGCTATTTGATTTTCCTTGCTGCGCTGTCGATAAATCGACGAATAAACTTAACGGTTTTAACCCTTTACTCACTTACTTACTTACTTACTTTTTTGGTTAATAAATTATGACACGGGCACAAGCCGAGACGTAGGTGTGTACACTGGAACAGACCGAACAGTCTTGGAGGGCACGCCACCGCTCCCTGGGGTGTGATTTTTCCAGCCAGTTCGTCCATGCAGCATTCCACCAACTCCCCGGCGTCACTCCAGCGTCGTGGAAAGGAGGGGGACTGGCAGAGAGCATATTGTCGAGGCGTGTCATGTTTCCAGGCATTGAACAACGCCGCCGTGCTATTGTTCTATTGTTGAGCGCGTGGATTGGAATGAATTCCGCAGTTCGTGCCGTGCTGTGCCAGTATAGCACCAAGTTAACAATCGACTGCACCGGTGCACGCGTCCCGCTGCGGGTCATTTACTGACACCTGTTAAAGCACTGACACACATAAAGTGGCCATGCTGGATTAACAAATGAAAACAATTGGTAATCTTTAATTCAACGATAGCGATAGACAATAAACAACGTAGGCAAAGAAAAACGCAGCAGCAACACAGAGAAAAATGAGAAAATGCATATTTACATAGTCCGTGGTCCGTAATGGTAAAAAATATCGAAAAACTTAATCGAACGGTTTCAAACTAAAACAGTACAAATTCTGCCACGGAATTTCAAAGATTGTTATTTTAAAGCCTTGAAAAAGACCAACAAATGTTGAACACCAAGCTTTAGTGCGTCAAAGGCGTCACAAATAAAAAAATTGCGTAGAACGCCGCAAAAATTATTAGACTATTAGTCCTATTGACATCAGCTGAAATAAAAAAATACCTTCGCGCTACTCGTGTACATCTACTGTAGACAGTGGCTTTTATCCCCCACATCTGGAATCAAAATCTGACACAACTTTTCCCCCAGTTTTGGGCTCAGTTTCCTCCAATTTCTGACTCAAGTTTTGTCCTCTATTTTGGGCTTCTTCCCGCTCTAGGAAGAAAGTTTTGTTAAGGGTGTAGTTTGCCTAGTGAAAATAGGGGGGGAAGTTTTGATCTGCAACCTTATCAAAACTTCCCCGTATTTTTTACTGGGCGCAAGCTGGACAGAAGTCACTGACTGTAGAATTTAGCATACTGTGACCGAGTAATATTATTGCAATCGAAAGAAATCGTTTTGTAGCGATTTTGACATTCAGTACAGATGCGAAATCAAACGCGGAAATGAGTTAGCTGATACGTCATTTGAGATAGGCGGCTCACGCATGTTTTTTACTTGCTTTTTGCTTATCATACCGCGATAAATAAAATGTGATTACAGTGTCGCAGATCGCAATTGTTTAGTTGCCCTCAATGAATATATAACTCAATGGATGGTTGCCTTGCAGCCCTAGAAGCGTGTCGCACCGAGCGCACGTCGATGCCACCCGCCACGCAGGTGTTGCAGCAGATATTGGCTCCAGTTATACCCCGTTTACACGATCGAACAAACATCGAGCTAGTTCGACGAGCTATGGTAATTAGCATGCTCATTAGGACGGCGGGCGGGTTGTAATTGGAAGGCCTATATAACACATGATTAACTGGGGCTAAGCCTAGGCCTACATTTGAACCGAGGGGCGGGGTTCCATTAGGCTTTGCTCGATGTTTGCTCGATCGTGTAAACGGGGTATTAAAGACAAAACCAGTTAGCATAGCGCGGACGTGTCGCATCGCCAGGGTGGTCTGTCTTAAGCGACCTCTGTGACCGACCGGACCACACACGATGTCTGCTAGCTGATCATTGTGTACAATAATGGCAATGACAACTGGTGAGATGACTCGTTAGCACTGTATGGTGTCCGCACATAGCTCTCCCCCATTTAATCCCCCCACTTCTATACCTCTATCCTTATGCCTGGTAAGCGCAGCGTGCGCCCAATAAAATAAGATGAAGGGAAGTTTTGTTGAAGGTGTAGATCAGAACTTTTATTCGCCTATTTTTCACGGGGCAACTACACTCTTCGCAAAGCTTCCCTTCCTTCTTTTTACCGGTATACCGGGCAATCTGCACCTGGAGGAAAAGGGGGATAAAGCATAGAAAAAGAAAGTAGGAGAAAAGAAAAAGAGGATAGAAAGGAAAGCAGGGAGTAATAAGGAGCTTCAAGGGGGGACTTGAGTTTGAATGTGCTGAATGTGGAAAACTTAAGCCCGAAAGTGGGGGGAACTTGCACCCGATTTAGATTTCAGATTTGAAGAGATAGAAGCCACTGCTCCTCTACAACCTATGCCCGTTGGTAGGGGGATTTTGACTTAAGGGAGTTCTGTTTGCGGAGGGAGGAGGTGGTTTTTTCTTCGGTTTAGTGAAGGGGTTAACGTATAGGCCTAGGTGCGCAGAGTTCCGCTAGACGTGAGAATGTGCTTTACTGAGTGAGGTGACATGTCATCACAACTCCAGGGCTCTCTGTCCATTCATTGTTCGCTCGCTGCTGATGGCACTCGAACGCGTTTTATTGTCAATTGCAAAGTGGATTTCAATCACATCCAGCAGCTCCAGAGATTGTTGCCACTTCACCAGAAGCGACAGCTATGCCGGATTGTTTACCGTCATTACCTACCTCCGCCGAAGGAATGGAATAGGTTATGTTTACACCTCTGTTCGTTAATGTCCGTTTTTCTGTTTCTTTGTCAGCAAGATTAGTCAAAAATGCAAAAAAATTATAAATGATTTTTCATATTTTTTTGGGAGAATCGGGGCATGGAAAAAAGATTTACGCGTAAACCGAAGATCTGTGTCACATATTGAGACTTTGTGACTTTTCATTATAAAATTCGTTAAAATTCACGAATTTAATTACATTTCCAAAAATCAGCCTTTGTACATTTCTAGTTATCAAAACTTTCAAAATACATAAAAATTTCGTAAATTTGAAAGAAACTCAAATTTGCATAATTTGAATTCTCAATCTATGGTTTGTTATGCTTGAGCTTATAAGCTGTAGTCAGTTAGAATTTGGTAACGATTTAAATCACGATCTAAATCCAGCAGTTCAGAAATATTTTTTACTTAGATTTACCATCGTTATTCCTATAGACAAGCAAGAGAAAAAAACATAAAATTCTTAGCAGATGTTTGTGTTCTTAGAGTGCTTCAAGTTGATCACATCTTTAAATTGCAAATTAAAACTATGTGAATACTCGTACATTCTAGTTTGATATTATGCACAGTCGCACATCTTTATTTACTAAAGAAAAACACAAAGCGCAACAAAAACGTAACAAATTAATACCAAATAAAAACAGTCTACAAAATATACAACTTAAACATAGTAACGTTTTTATTCATCGCGCTTGCAAACTTTTTAAATTCCTGAATAAAAAACGTGATCCTCTTTTTTAAAACTTACTATTGACTGAATACATGTACATTGCTTCAGAATACAACCTTTTTATTTTCATCGTTTTTAAAATGTGCTTCCAACAAAAAGTCGCCCAGCATTTCAATTCTGTGTATACTATAAGTAAACTCATTACATTGCCATCATTTTTGGACTGACCGTTAGATGCTCATTAAAAAGTACAGAATCCATTGAAAAGGTAAAACAAAAAAGTTGGAAAACGCTGAAGCAAAAACATTGTTGCGCACGGACAATCTACAGGTTTTCGTATAGGCTATTTCACAGTAACTTCTATAGAGCGGCGAAGCGGCTGTGAAGGCCACGGAAGAGACGGCGTCTGGATGTCCAACGCTCATCGAAAATATTTTAGAAACATCCTGTGCAAAAATGAAGGAAAACGTCGAAAAACGCTCGGGTAAAAAAACGTTGCCACATAATCTATTGCAAGTTGTGCACGGTCTTTCACAGTTCCTAGAGTGGTGACGGTGCGGCGGTGATGGCGTCGGGGTGTCGTGAGCGGACGTGGCGTTCCAGGTCTCGTCGACGTACGAGGACTTTGCCGCAGTGCCGGCAGCGGTACGGCGTGTCGGCGTCGCCGGCGTGTAGACGCACATGTTTATTGAGGTTGCTCGGATCGCCGAAAGGACGCCGGCAGACGGAGCACTGCAGCGGCTTGTGTCCCGTATGAGTTCGCACGTGGATCGTGAGTCCGTAGCGCCGCGAGTACCGCTTACCGCAGAACGCGCACACGTGACGACCGACGCCGCCCTCCACCCCGCCGCATGACGTCACGCACCGACTTCCGTTTACAGTTGTGTCAGCCGTCGCCGCTCCACGACGACTTCCAGTTTTCACGGTCCCAGCGTCCGGGCGTTTCCTCTGCGTGGTCAAAGAGTTTTCTTCCAGACTGGCAGCAGCGGAAGTCTGGTGGCAGCTCTTCGACGTCGGTGATGATCTGGGTCCAGTCAGAGCGTTGTTCTCTGCGGTCGAACTGTGACGGAACTGAACGTCCAACTCTTTAACGACAGCCGACGACTGACCGCCATCATCCAGGCACACCGGTCTCCAACAGCTACCTTGACCTTGACCTTGACCTTGGCCTTGACCTTGACTTCGTTCTTCGCTCTGACCTTCGTCGGTCACTTTCGACGTCTTCAGAAGACAGGTCGGCGACGCCGCCACCGGCAACCGAATGTAGTTTGTCGGCGGCGGCTCTGACGTCACGGGCGGAAGTACTAACGACCAGTCGTGATCGTGATGACTCTGAACTTTGCGACAACGACCTTGAACTTGACTGTCGTGTAACATCGACCGCCTCTGACACGTCCTTGACAAATCGGCCATCAACCGGAAGTAGTTTGATGACGTAACGGGCGGAAGCAGTAACGGCAGGGTGGAGTACCAGCTTTGGTCGACGAGCGGCGGCGTATTGCTGCAGCGGTAGGCTGCTGACTTGCAGCGGTACATGATGTGGCTTTTGAGCGGATTCGGAGACTGGAAAACGGCCGAGCACTCGGTGCAGATGTACTGCGCATGCCCTGTAACAGCCAATCAGCTGCGCCGCTGAACGTTTACGGGAAAATAATCCCAATTCAACGAAAAATGAAAAAAAACTAAACTAAGGAGAAAAATAACGGTGGAAACAAAAATGTGAACTAAGTTCATATCGACAAAGCTATAGGCCTACCTGTATAGCTATAAGCCTACCTGCAGTACCTGTATAGTACCAGTAGGCCTAACAGCGTAAACTGCAGCGCACTCAACATACCTCTGTCATCTTGAGGACTGCCATTACCTAAAAATAATTTTGATCCGCAAATCAATCCCAAACTTTCGCCAAATCGCAAGGATTACTTTAACATTTCGTGCACGTTTTATTAAATTTCGTTAAATGTTAAAACTTGCTCAGAATGATACAGTACATAAGGTCAGGTTTGGCCTGTCTGTCTAGTTGGATATAATTTCTTAAAACAAGCCAGGTTTCACGGACGTTTGAAACATTCGAAAGAAAAAAGTGTTTCAAAACATTTATGGCACGATCGTCGCACACGGCTTGTAAAGTCGTAACTACTGTAGAGTGTCACGATAAAACACAGTATATTTTGTGTGAATATTTCTGAAAATGTTTTGTCTACGTGTAACCAGAAAATTATCGTCGTCAATACCTTTGATGTTGGCAGGTGTCAGTACAGGAACTCCGCGATCGAGCGCAAAACTGTCACCGTACCAGATCAGCAGCTCGTCTTCTGGCTTCACAACTCGGCTGGTTCTCAACCTGCGATAAACGCTGCTAGAATTATTTTAGACGTTACACAATTTCACTTCAATCAAAATAACATACACGAAGCTTTGTTTACCATAAAACGTGGTAGACACAAATAATAAAGACAAATAATAAAAGGAAAAAAACAACTTAAGTAAACTTAACTAACAAAATAATTAAGTCCATGCATAACGACAAAAAGACGTTTGCCATAACTTATTTAACGTGACATAGGCCTAAACGTAACCAAGTTCTCCATGGAATGAAGCGAAAAAAACGTTGCGTGTCATCTTTTCTTGTCTTTCACTGTTATTAGTTTTGTTGACAGAGAAGCCGTCAATCATTAACAACGCAATTCCATAGATCTGTTGTACACTCTGCTTCAATCAAGCACCAAACATGATTTGGGTTGGTGGCTCGATCTAAAACTCGGACACGCATACGTTCAGCCATCTAGTGCAGGGGAAACATTTTCAAATTGGAAGATAAATATGCATTTTTCAACGGAAAATTGGCCACATCTCGGAAACGGTGAGAGATACAGCCAAGGTTACTATTAATCACTAATAAAAAGTGGCATACGCCCTTTCAGATAAGATAAAAAATAATCGACCTTCGATGACCTTGAAGTTCACTGACAACCAGTACGATCGGCTATTCTAGCGACAGTTGGGCTTTTTGTTTTACATATGACAGACCTGAGTGCGCCGGCGTGGTGAAGATCTGGTATGAGCTCGACGTTCTGTTCATGGCGGTCACGTGCAGGTCGGATGTACGTCATCCAGTCGACATCAATCATCCCAGCAGCAGCAGCAGCAACTGATGATGATGATGATGATGATGATGTGTCCAGTAACGTCACCGGCTCGACCGACACCGGCTGAAGAATACCGCCATGCCGGGACACCTGAAACACCATGATGCAACGTAAAGGTAAACGCGGCGCATAGCTCTCAATAAATAATTAACCCACCACAGAGCGTCTTACCTGCCATCGCAGATCACACAATGTTAGCTGCCACCCAACATAAGTAGGCTAAATGTGTTCCGCCTTAATCTCAGCCAGACAGGCCAGTACTCGATTTACCTACCCCAAAGGGATGGAAGGCTGAGTTGACCTTGACGTACCAACCATATACTGCAAGAAATAATCGCGTTTTATTTTTAATTGATCAACATCGCTTAAGTGTAAAAATTCAGAACTATTTTCATTTTTTCGGTTGTAGGCAAATCGTGTCAATCCCTGGTCATTTTGGTAATTGGCTGTTTTTGATTGATTAATAAAAAGTGCTTATTATCAGCATTGTTATTATTTATTCATTTTTCTTTTTTAGTTGCATGCTTGTGTTGTTCTATCAAATATTTGATGAATTACGATGTATATTAATAAAATGTATATTCGTTATCATGACAGAAACACTGTAGCCTATTGGCCTAACTTATTAAACGTACAACATTATCTTACGATCGTGTGACTTTAAACTTTGACCTCTTGACCTCAAATCTCATTAGTGGCTTGGACACATGCATTTACAACCATTTCACTGATTCATTCATTCGAAACAGACAGACATGGACGGACAGATATATGAATGAATAGTCCCGCTTCCTTAATAAACGGATGGTCGCACCGTAATAATGTTTCACTTGATATTTTGTCATTAGCCACACGCCATTACGTACGACTGGTGTGCGCTTTGCTTATACACTGAATGAATGAACATTTACACCTATCCATTCATTCTTTCATTCGTTCGATAGCTTTATATCGCGAATGGGCGCCAAACAGTCATTAAGTTAACGGCCTAGACGTTTTGACTTTGTAGCCGAATCGTCTTTCGACCGTGTGCCATTAATGATAGAATGGATCGCAGCTGCATCGCAACCTCTATATTTACGCATCCATTCAAGTGTACACGCGATAAAAGTCGCGAAAAAATGTGTTTATGTAACTGCAAATTGACAATCGGAGCGAATGAATGGTCCCCTATAAGTACCAATTACCTCTAAGATAATAAAATGAGCACGTTTGGCGTTTCCATAACGGGCGATATTTTACTAGCTTAGAGTTACGCAACGAAAGCTTTTAGTTCATTACCTGCGTGTAAAACTTGCAAATGCCATTTTTAAACTTTAAAAATCGTATCCATGACATCTGAATAATAGATTTTTCTCATATTAAGACTATTACTTATTTTTTAAATTACTGCAAATTCTGCATATTGCTTGAGGCGTTCAAAAACGTGGTGTACAAAAAATACTTGGATACATTTTCTTAGGTACAGAAGGATGCATCATGCACGTGTAGGCTCACATGCAGTGGCTGCGACATCTCTCTGAAGCAGCAAAACATTTGCAGTAGGGCCTAATATTCGCTGAAGACATAAATGCAACAAACAAAATGCGAAAATAAAGTGAAAATGATTTTCGCCTCCTAGATGACAGAGTCGTTATGAACTGATTGACTCATACGGTATTTAAAAAATGAAAATAAATTATAAATTATTCTCGGCAGTTAACTCAAAATAAAATGTTATTTTTGACTTGAAGTCAGTGCAGTATCTGATTTATGCCCCGACATAGTAAGCGTTCTTGTCTTTGAGAAATATTTGAATTTCAATTTTTAGGTGTTAGGCCTACATTTATCAAAGCAACAATCAAAATTGTTTACAGCTTTATTTTACTCGGTTTAAGAAAAATTATGCGACGTGTGCCAGTAAGTCCAAAAAGTATGACGTTTGCACTACAGATTTGTCAAAAAATGCTAAACAACTTTTCCTTTTTATCTCATCTTTTTTTTATTTTTTATTATGTAAGTTTCACAAACAGCCGACATTTTAAGGAGCTGTAGCCCCATTGAAGCTCTTGGTAAATGCCGCCTTTATATACGGACAAATATTTTGCAAACACCCACGTAAATTTTACTCCGCTTTATAAATTCATTTTATGGTTTGAGCGCTTTGAACTTGCTATATAAACTTGCGTTTTCTGGAGCCTCTTCGCATAAAAAATCTATAGGAACCCTAGCCTCCGTCACATATCGCTTCGATGCAGTTTGCGGTAAACAGCTGTTTTGTCAAAATGTTTAATATTAGGTCGAAAGTTGTAATTGAAAAGTGCCAGTGTTATTTTATTTTTGATTCAGTATCTGATATAATAGCTAAGCGGACACATAAATTTTTAACCAGTTGTAACAACTCTGACAGTTTGTTGTGTTCTGTACACCAGGCATGGACTTGATTATTTTGTTAGTTAAGTTTACTTAAGTTGTGTTTTTTTTATTATTTGCATTTAGCCTTTATTTGTTTCAACCATGTTTATGGTGAATAAAGCTTCGTGTGTTTTATCGGTCTGTGGCCACTGACGTAGCTATAGAGGGAAAAGAGGGAACTAAGACCACGTGCCCCATAAGAGACCACAATTGGTAACTAGTTATATAGTGTCCGATTTAAAGCTCATTTACTTAAAATTGTGCCAAAAATAAATCACAGCACTTCATTTTTGCACAGTAATTGAAAAAAAAAATTGGACAGGGTGCACACTGCACAGCCCCCTCCTCAGACTTTTTCTCCGGTGGGCAAGGGGCACCCATTCTCACACCCCATTCTTTCCTCAGCCCCCTATACATCCAGATTCTGGCTACACCACTGTGGCGCCACGTTTGCGGCGTAGGTTTATATTCGACAAAGTGGATAATATTAGTCTACAACCTCGACGACCAGCTGCGCCGGCGGCAAATGATCAAAGCATTCCAGGAACAGTTTCAGATCTCCTCCGCTAATAACGAAACTTCCACAGTCGGTCAGTGCTGGCAGATAGTCACAGCATTTCACCGTCATCACGGACAGCAACAGAAACCGGCGTTCCTCGCTCGACGCCCCGTAATGCATTATTTTTGTTTTACAACAAACTTAAAAGTCAACCAATGCAAAAATGCGCATTTTTAACATCGTCCCGGCAGTTTAGTGGGTCGCAAAGCGGACAGGGGGCGGAACAGTAATGTCGTACTCGTCCAATCGTGGACGAAGTGATCAGTTGTTGGGGCAAGGACGAGTAAATTAGCGACTGCCGTGCGGTTAATAATAACGTAGGAGAGGTGAACGCTGGCGTGACGCCCCGCCCACACCTGTACAGGTAACCACGCCCACATCTTTATTGCATGCGAGCAGTTCACACCTTGCTGTATAGCCTACCCAAGCGATTGAGCAGACGCAAAACTATCGCACTGTGCACGGCTGGTGGATTGAGAAATATTACGCATGTTTTAGAGCATACTCCTGTTAACTCATACTCAAACTCATACTCAGTCAAAGCATCGTCACGGTCTCGGTCCCGTCAATTGCAGTCGTGATCGAAGTCGTGGGTGTGATTAAAAATTAATAATAAGCGGGTATATTGTAAAAATTAATGTGTCACTTATGCTTAGGACTTAAATTGCAAAAAGCGAGAGATAAAATGAATGTTGAGGAAAAATTATGGTTGGCTAAAGAAGATTGGGTTGGGTGATATGTGCTTCTTTCTGCTCTTAATTATCAAACAAACAAAAAATACACATTTAATCAGTTATTAAGCCAAAAGATAGCACACACGGATTACAATAAAAAGTTTTTAAAAGCATAAACTGCTTAAAATTAAATAAACCGTTACTCTAAAATTAGTAAAAAGAACTGCAAACCATGGAAAACTGATTAGTGCAAGGTGATGGGTCGATGTGTCACTCGAAATCATCCATCCACACGTGCCAGTCGCTCTGAAGCGAGTCGAACGTCGATTCTTCGTTGTCGAGTACCATCATGTACCACATGATTGAAATGCTATACCACACGCATACTTGACGTCCGTCGTCAGGACAGTAATTTTCAGCACCATATGCGTCGTTGCTTTTGCCTCGGGGGCTGAACGGACGGACGGGAATGAAAAGACTGGCAATTAGTCAAAGCATCGTCACGGTCTCCGTCCCGTCAATTGCAGTCGTGATCGAAGTCGTTAGTGTGATTAAAAATTAAAATGGCGACCTACCACAGTGCAGTGCGCTTGGTATGTCCATGTAGTAAAAAAAACTAACGAATTGTTCTTAGTATAAAGTGTTCTCTGTAATCTACTAAATTCCTGTCTTCTAGTGCATGGCTCTGAGCTCATAAGCCTAGGCCTACTTATGAAAGTCTAGCATTATGTTTCTGGATCAAATGCGCTAGGTGTTTTAGCCGCGAGATCATACGTAACCTATACCAGATTTCAGCCTAAGCCCTCCCTCTAGACATAGTGTGTTCAATGTATTTGCTGCTAGCGTAATCAGCAATTGATTGATTGATTCACTGAAAGCAAGAAGCTCAGCTGTCGCTAGAACAGCCGACTGTACTGGTTGTCAGTGACATTGAAGTTTATCCAAGGTCGATGATTTTCATCTCGTCTGAAATGGTGTATGTTACTTTCTATTAGTGACAAATAGCAAACTTGTCCCTATCTCACCGTTTCCGAGATATGGTTACTTATATCTTGAAACATTTCACTGAAAAGTGCGGCCGAACCGCTGCAGATAAAGACATGGTTACTATTGACAGCCTAGGGGAAGTCGTCAGTGCCCTATCCGATGGTAGTATTGCCGACCCCCACGACTTACCGTTTAGCCACAATACATTCCTGACAGACAAACGGACAGACGACGACAGCCATGCTAATAGCTCGACCGTTACTTAAGTACAGTCGGCTAAAGACAACATCAAATATGCCACACCACCACTTTCATACCGGTTTGGATACAGTGATAAACCTGCAGGATAGGCCTATCTTGATAATTCGGAATATAGGATTTTTAAGTATTTATTTTTGTCTACTTTTTTCTTTCATTTAATTTCTCTGTTCTGTTTAAATTGTCTGCTATAATAAATAATTTATCAAAATGTCTATACGAACATTTACTATAAAAAATGCGTAGGTAGGCATAACTGTGTAAGGGTTGTCTTGTTGTGATGTTTTAGGAGCGAGGTCTTACGGTGCAGCTACACTGTAGTGTCTGCGGCGTGAATTACTTACTCAGTCAGCAGGTGCTTTCTTGTTCTGACGTCATAGACTGTCGTCGCGATAGTTAGACAGATCTAGACCGCGGACGTCACGAAGTCGCAGGCGGTTCTGCTCGTGTTTATGCGTGGGACTGAAATCATAGGAGCACCAAGCAGGAATCGGGCGACTCACGTGCATAGCTGTGGCTTGCTGTTGGCGTAATGCTTTCAACTTTATAATACTTTATAATACTTTATTTACCACACAAGACGGTAGCACATAAATAAACAAGAAGCTCAGCCGTCGCTATACGAGCGTCCGACTTCCAGTCGCGGAAAGAAAGCGATTTTCCAGAGTGGTTGCAGTTCCATATGTTCCCTTCATTCATTAACCAGAATAATTAATATTGAAACTGTATAGAATATGGAAGTTTTTCAATAGTTTTCGGCCGACTGTACTTACAGTCGCGTCTTTGGTAGGCCTACAAGATTCTGTCCGTCTGTTGTCTGTCTCTAACGTACGAATTGTAGCTAAAAGGCACATGGGCCTATATTTCTATCTGCAGCGGTTTGGCCGCAATTTTGACTGCAAATTTGCTGTCTGCAGCCATCACTTACGTGCGCCGAATTACCGTATCGTGTCTTGGCGTTAATTGCCTTAAATACTTTAAAATCTGCGGGTTTACTCTAAAGCCGCTCTCATGAACTTAAGATGTGTCATGCATTGTTCATGTACGTAAAAAGGGAATCGATTTTTGATGATCTGATACTGTTGTAACTTTTGTTGTTGTGTATTCACAACTGCCGCCATAAGCCCGGACTCCACTGGGCATAGACCTATTTCGATTTGTGTTATGACATGTTGCATACTGTACAACATCCCCCTGTCCTCCAATAGACAGCATTATCACTTTGATGTCTGTCTGGAGGATAACAGGGAAGATTATTAGAACTACCATTATGTTAATTACATATGCACGCATATAGCGGAGTTCTTACAATTTTAGGTTTAGCTTGTTTTCTTTTGTATTTTGTGTTTTGTATTTCTGTAAAGGTTAAACTTACTGTTCCGTTATTATGTGTTTGTATGCATTCCGCCTGGAAAGGCCGTCCCCGAAATGACCTGTACTGTGTCGGGTGGGACGTTAAACCTTACTCACTCACTCACTTTGGGGTCGTCCATAAATGACGTCACGCTCCGAGGGGGGAAGGGGA
>Ga0209367_1001528_pt1 | contig 28653 bp, 17 predicted proteins | sample WorMetLIZISLAND2_FD_187412 | JGI IMG/M metagenome (GOLD analysis project Ga0209367, IMG submission 187412) | Marine gutless worms symbiont microbial communities from Max Planck institute for Marine Microbiology, Germany - Olavius geniculatus... ...
TGTGCACAAATCAGTTATGAACAGATACATAAAAACACAGGTTTCAGCTGTAAGGCGTTAAAACAGCACAGAGCAGAAAACGATAGTGGGGTGAAAAATTCACCCCAGGTTAACCTCTAAAGGTTAATAATTTGTGCAAATTCAATACGGTATACAACCTTTATTTTGTTACAGATTGTTGATGTTTTGCCAACTGAAACGTCAACGGTTGCCGAAATGTCAACAATTTACATCAGAATAATGGTTAAAAGTTAATTGTGGTGTTAAAATTCTTAATAGAAGGCCATTCCAGAGCTACAGAACATCACCTGCCATATGGGATCACACAGTGTTAGCTGCCACCCGACACAGGTGAACACGCCCCACCTTAATCCCAGCCAGATAGGCTGGAACTCGATTTAAATACCCCGGAGGGATGGCAGGCTGAGTTGACCTAGGCGGATGTTTGTATTGTACTGATGAATGTGTGTAACTTATTAAACTCTGTCGTTATTCTGCAGTGGGAGGTGACGAGGTGCTGAGAGCTCAGGGGGTCGTGTTAGATGACAGCAGAGTCCGAGTGAAGACCGAGACTGTGTCATTTGATGAACAGCAACGCCGTGCTTCGGCCATCAACGACATCGAGAACTCGGACTTTGTACAAGCGACCTTCAGGTCCAGTCGCAGCGAGGTCAGATAGCATAAGATCTGTTGTACATCACAGGCTGGTCACGGGTTCTGGAAAGTCCTCAACAGAATTTTCCAATTTTTCCAGGACCTGAAAATTCCTTGATAACCAAATAGGATGTTGATGATTTTGGAATTAGATGTAAGCTAGGTTCTTGAAATTCTTTGAATGTCAGTCGTTCAAAATCGTGACCGTGATGTGAAAATTATTTTTGTATGTTGCCAGAACCGTCTAACATAATGTGGTAAAATAATCGTGGGATAGATTGGGAAAATGTACTTGTCTTTGAAAAGTCTGAATTTTTTTTGTGCCAAAACTGAGACCACTCTCACGTCAGTGGATATCACTGTTGATGTGACTGATATCACAGCCTGGCTACTATATACCTCCAATTTTTTGCCAAATCTTTTATAAAATGTTTTTCTCAAAAAACGATTGGAAAAAATGATTGGATGGCAATAGTTACATGCACTGCCGAATTGTTCAAGATTCCTGTTAATAATCTCTTAACTGCAGAACAAAGAAATATTGCAACAGCTGTTCATAATGCATGCATATGCAATGGATTATTGGCAATGGCTGTTATTAGAGCTGTCGAAGCATTCATTTTTTTAACACACATGTTAACACGTTAATAACGCATAATTAATATTGCTGATATTGAACGTAGACTACATCGAGAGGGTGACAGGAATGAAGCCCCACGAATTCATGGCTGTGTCACAGAACCGTGACAGTAGTGATAGAACAGCAACAAAACAATTTCTAATTACTTGAACATTATTCAATCGTCAAATAACCGCGGTTTAATGGAATATTGGAACTCCTGCTTCACAGAATTTAGTTAAATTATGTGTGTGCGTTAATTTTGTTAATCTGCATTTATTTTTTAACGCGTTAATTTGACACCTCTAGTTGTTATTGTCTGTGGACTGGATAATTGCTTGTATATCAATAAATTTGCTGGTGGATGTTAGATTCCGCTGCCAAGTGGCAGTGCGGTGGATGCGTCACACAGCGGTGCAATGTTTGGTAGTGCAAATGCCGTTGCACCAGTTGCCGGTGCAGTCAGCCTCAGCAGCATGCAGGCTACAGCCAGTACACTGGACGACGATGCACTTATGCATCATAATGTAAGTATATAGGCAGTCAGGCTATGGAGAATAATGTAATTCGCAACCGATTTTTTGCTGGCCGCCAAATTTTGTGTCGCAAAAATCGACCAAACAAATAAGTATATTCAGTTTTTTAACGTCTAAAGAGAAAATCGCATTCACTTGACAAGTTGTTTAATATATTTATTTAAGTTAGTCGATTTTCAGCAGAATTACAGGCTGTCAATCTTTGCCGGCTGTTAGCAACTGTGATTATATGCTTGGCTGAAAACGACCGTTTGGTACTTGCTGAAAATTCATATGTGAAATACTGCAGCAGTGACACTGACTTTACCGTAGTTGTTTTCCTTCGGTCTCTGCTTATTATAACATTTTATTCGCTGTTCCTTAGGCTTGTACTGCTTTGCACTGATAAAAAAAGTCTCAAGTGATTGCAGCATCTGTCTTCTTTCGTACTTTGTTGTCCTGGCATTAGCAACATTAGACTTTCGTACAGCGACATCTGAAAATAGATAGAAATTCGCAGTTCCATGTATGTGTTTAATCTGCATTTTTCCTGATTCGAGCTGGTTAGAAATAACGTCGCAGTTTATTTAAGATGAACAGAGTACATAATGACGTCATATCTAGCTAATGCATGATTGGTCCACATGCCAATGTCCGTTTGTCATGCTGTCGTGCTTATTCCTGAATTCCATTAGAGCAACAACGGGCTATGCCACAACCATCTGGACATGTTGAGATACTTTAAAACCCCAAAACTCCCACGACATCCCCGTTTTATGGTCTGCATCTGCAACTTCCCCGTGACAAGTCGCCGACTTTCCCCGAAACTCCCCACAGGGAAGTTTCGGGTGAAACTTGGCATAATGGTATTTGGGCTTTATCGGCACTGTGTTTTGTGCAATGTTTACTTAGTCACTGTAATGACGGTGAACAATGTGTTGCTGACAGTTGTTCGTGAGTGCAGCCGAGAAGATGGCGAGATGGAAGGAAAAACTTTTGCGGTTGCGGAAAAGCCAAAACTGTGTATAGCTACTGACACTGTGTACAGCACACACAGTAGAATGATGTACTGTATTGTAATTATGACTACTGCTTCTGACAGAGCTTAAATGTACAATGTACCTTTTTCACATTTTTGCAGTGAATGACAGTGGTTTTTAACAAATTTTTGACGTTTTGCTGTGGTTGATGACTGCAAGCAAAATGGGAGTATATTCACCAGTGGCACCACATGGCAGTGGGGCAAATGCGCCCTCTAAATTGTTGTTTGTTGGAAAGTTTTCTTTCAAAAATAACAAAATTCGGGGCTGGAAGTGTCTCATTGGGAGCAGTTTAGGAACAAAAACAAAATTAAATTCTGAGCACCCATGTCTCCCGTCAGAAATTTGCCACTGTCAGTCAGAAAACTGTATTTTTTGACCCAACTTTTTTAACCACACGATGCCAGTGATATTCATTTGTAATTAAACAGGTAATATTTATGAACAGCAACATTATATTAATGCACTGTAATAATGAAACAACAGCATACGAACTTGGTGGTCAAAGGCCAACTGAAACCAACTGAAAAGTTTATTACAGTATGATTTACAGTACAGCTGATGCAGTTGCCATCATTTCTAACTGTAACAGTAGGTTTTGTTAATAAGCACAGCTAGTATTATTGATTAAAGCAATTTTTATAGTTTTGTAAACTTCTCAGTTATTGAGCAGTAAACTTTCGAGGGTGCACCAAGACACAATTGGAGTGTTTTTCAATCCAGCCTCGTAGATGAACTAAAATGTGGACTATCTTGGAAGAACAGATGTTTGAAATTTGCTTTATAATGTTTTTATTGATGCATCTGTTGTTCCAAAATAGTCCGCATTTTAGTTCATCTACAAGGCTGGATTAAGTACAAGTGCTGTGTTCAACCGTCAAGATTGATAGCTCAGCTCATGACCTTGGAGTTGTCGTTGACAGCAGGTTGACGATGTCAGATCATGTTGCGTCAGTCTGTCGTTCAGCCGTTCAGCGTACTACTATTTGCGACAGATAAGACCAATCGTGCAGTCACTGACAGTCAATGCCGCTAGGACGCTGGTCCAGGCGTGCAATGCCAGTCGTCTGGACTACTGTAACGCAGTACTGCACGGCATCACTGACAATCTTCTACAACGACTGCTGCAGTCTGTTCAGAATGCCCCCGCGAGGCTGGTCACTCGCACAGGACGATGACGATGTGAACAATATCACACCTGTTTTACGTGAATTACACTGGCTGCCGGTGCGACGCCATGTCCAGTTCAAGATAGCTACACTGGTGTTCAAGGCATTGAACAATTTGGCACCTCCATACCTGGTTGACGATTGTAACTTGGTCAGCGACGACACTCGCCGACTACGTTCAGCCGCCTCCCTCGTGTGTTGTACCGAGGACAAGGACACAACACAGGACACAGATCATTCGCAGTCACCGGCCCACGAGACTGGAACAGTTTGCCGGCTGTACTGCGGGCTGTAGAGGACTACGAACAGTTCAAAGCGCAACTAGACACGTTCGTTTGATTGATTGAGACTGCGGCGCTTAGTGACTTCTGATTTTAGGCGCCGTGTACAAATTCACTTCATTTATTATTATTATCTTTAATCGAAATTTAGTGATCAGATTGGTGGAAATTGTCTTTTTTTAAAAAAAGAGTTAAATCACTAGCAATTTCTGCACCTCTGTTACTAGGCATTCTCTCTGTCTTATTTCACAGTGTGGATGTATGGTGTACACTTGTCAAATTCTAACAATGCTGCATGCTATTTAAAGACAAAGGTAGTGTTCAATATTTTACAACATGTCATTTCATTTTCAGCATACACTGATCATGGTGGTCACATCTTGCAGTACAAACCACAGAGATCAAACAGTGTGCTAGAGAGCAAACAACGTATAGACTAGTATAGCATTTTGACATCATCGTCTGCGACTAAACGCCGTAAGTACCTTCAGGCATCGACACAGCACTGTATGGCAAACATACAAGGGGCGTTTAAAAAGTTCGTAGATCGACATAGTTAACCAAGGGAGATATGCATCATATTTTGCTGCTTTTTAACATATTTTTCTGAAACTGAACTGCACTTGCTCCAGTGTCTCCTCAATGCTCGGAGGATTTTTTTGTACAATAACTTGATATTGGTCTTCCAGCCAGCAATTTGCGCTACAGACCTTGTGGCCATCGTCAGCAAATGTGTCTCCTTTCATGATATCCAATCATATAGCCCAGTAATGAGTTGTGCAATTTGCAGCGCTGGATGGTACTAACCAATAACACAATGTCACTGACATTTCTAATGTCCATCCGCATCAGACTACAAACTTGCTGAATACCCCTCGTAATCTGGATGGAACACTGCTGGCCGGAAGACAATGGTCATAATTTTTTCTACACTGGAATCCGAGCTTTAGAGAAATGCTCGACCAAGTGTGTTTCAGTTGAAAAGACTATGTGGAAAAGTGGCAAAAAATGATCTGAATATCTTTTGCGTTATTGTACAAGGCTACGAACTTTCTGAACGACCCTCGTAGCTCCGATTTATAAAATGATACAAAACATCGGAGTTATGTCGGAAACATTACAACACATATTTACATGCCGGTCGACAGCGATAAATATTAAAGTTGCATACAGTCACTTACTTACATGCAATTACATAATTATGCACTGCAGCAATGGATAAACACAAACCTGAAATGAAAATGCAGCAGTTCACAAACGGGCATTGATCCAATAAAAAAACAGCAGAAGAATGAAATGATAACTAATAAACTATACATAAACAAACAGAACAAAAACGTGAACGGATATGCACAGTATGCCACTAAAGCACATAAATTAATTACTCGACTTTAGGACAACAGGCACTAGCATATTTAGCCACAAAATTATGATAAGTAAACAAAACAGGGTTACCAGGCCTCCTGGAAAAATATGCTTGAAAATCATGCATTTTTTTCAGCGGCTCCAATGGAAATCATTTTCCTGCTCACTACTTATAGTCCCCTACTTTTAAATTTGTGGTGCCAGTATGTTATATTTAAACATTCGTGGGTGGCAAAAAGGTTATGGAAAATTATTCGTGGAAATTATTCTGGAAAGTCCTGGAATTTTTTGGCAGTAGAAGAATGGGAACCCTGACAACAGTTTGAGCAGTGTATATTATAATCACTATGGCGCACAGTTTTCCGTGGGCCGCGGAATTTCAAGCCATCTCATGGAATTTGCCCTATTTCGTGGAATTTCAAACTGCAGAAGCTGAAAAATAACCGATGATTAGTATGATTGTCAGCTTGTAAACATTATTAGACTGACTATATCACGGAGAAAAATCAAAACTGAAATGCCTAAAACTGTGTCCCTACTAATAATTAGCATCGTAATATGGCACAATCATAAATAAGCACAATGCAACTAATTCACAAAGTGCACTTAGAATGAAAAAAATCTATAATTTTCCTTGTATATACTAGCAAAACTGAGCACCATGCCAGCCTCCAAAAAACTAGTTTTTCTAACAGAATAGGGCTTAGTTTACGCACAAACGGAAGGCCGTGGTAAGCCGCGGAATTTGGATAATTTTGCGAACTAGCCTGCAGAATTTGGCAAAATCTTCAGCGGAAAACTGTGGGCCTTAATGATCACCAACATCACTTTCTTTGGTAATTTACAGACTATAAACAGGACTGGCACTGAGCTGTGATCTATAAAAAAAGCTCAGCTCAAGGATGTGGATTGATGAGTAAGATGACTAAACAAAACCAACAGTAGTACGTCACTTCTTCGGAGGCCATCCTTCAAATATTGAATACTGGTACACTTTGGCATAATGTTGAACCACCACAAAACCCAATCTTGGCACAGGGCAATTCAATTCGGCTTAAAACAAATCACTCTAAAACCGTGCCAATGCAAAAAAATGACTTGATGTAACAAATCACAACTAAGATATACAATTACTACTACAGTGCAGCACATATCAGCCGGATGTGATGAACCACTGCATTATATTAGTAATATATTAAAAAAAACTAAACTGTACAAAATACTTGCTCTAGTGCCAAATACCGGTATAAAGTATAATAATGACTACCCTAAAAATAACCCCCAGTCATTATCATATGTATAGTTTGCACTCCCCTAGCATATTAACTTCTAGTGTGACTAATAAAAGGTTTTTCTTTAAAAATTATCATTGCTGCTTATTCAGTATGTTCTTGCTTATTCTGTATAATGTTGATAGGTGAACAGAATTAAATATTGACCGGGGGAGTGTGAGTTATACGTATAAAATTAGCTGGGGATTCATTATTATATGGGAGTCATTATAATACAGTACACCAATCCAAGCAATGTACTACCATTCAGCCTGTAATAAATAGTGACGTACAATGCGTGCCCCTCTTTTCAACGGCAGTGGAACCAGCGGCCATGCGCACCACAGTCAAACAGCTTAAAGTTTGGCTGCCCTCACTCACTTTATGATTATGAGAAATGCATCATCAAAGTGAAAAAAACTGGCGTCAGTGGGACAGTTTTACCAGATCGGCTAAACAAGTGCAGGCCTGCAGTTTGGCAGGAAGATCTGTTTGCACAGTCTTAAGAGGCGATACAAAAATGCTTAAAAAAATGATTACAACTATCCAACTTTATATGACAGTTACAAGTAACAGTCTGATTCATGATGCTTGCCTCTCAGCTATTTGTACTAGAGTATATTTGGCTGAACAGCAAAACACCATTTCCATTCATTACAACCCTAAAAACATTTGCAGTCTGTCATGTTTGATGCACTGACACAATAAAAAATAACGGGTTTAAATAAAATAATACTACACGTATACTGCATAAAATCTCAGTCTGTATTCACCAATGTGATAATGTACACAGGTTTCAATAAAGCAACACTTTTTCTCTCTTTCATAACTCAGTTGAACAGCCAAATTTCGTTCAAATATTTTGAACTAGTAAAAGGTCAGCATAATTAATGTACCGTAATCATGAAACAGCAGCGTACTAAGTTGACAGTCAAAGGTCAACTGCAGCTGCTAAAATATCATATAAAATTATTCTGATTTGACCGAGTACTCAAAGAAAGAAAAAAAGGGTGAGGTCGCCTTTTCACTGAAACACTTTATATGCAGCTTTGATAGCGAAATTGAAGTGAACAAAAATGCAACAGTTGTCATCGCACTGCTTTTATATGGCAGCATTTCTACACAGAAACGACAGTGAGAGGCCACAGGGCAGACAGGACGATGGCGCACCGTTATTAACAGCACAGCTGCATACAACAATGCGTTATTTAAGCACATCGGCTAAACAATTGCAGGCCTGTAGCTAAAGGCAGGAAAGTTCCATGGCTATGATCAACTCGCACCACCCCCGTCAGTGGAACCTCGAAACGTTGCATAAAAACAGCCAAAAACATCAGCACCTGATGCGATTTTTTTGAGCTCGAAATGTATGCAGCACTGAAGCCGAGGTGCTTTGCTCCAGATGCAACTGCGGGAGTTTACAGCAGGTCCCAGACTCCCTGGCTGGACAAATGGACAGCAGTTCATGGCCCAAAGTTGGGATCGAATCCCCCTTTAGAAAACTCTTGACTGCAGGCCTGAAACATACGAGGCAATAGAAAACGTCTGTAGCCATGCTGACAGCAAACGAGTGCATGGTATCTACAAACAACCAACGTTTGCACAGGACAGGGTGCGATACAGACTCACCTGATAAAACTAGAGCAGATAATGACTAAAGCAATATTATTTTTAATTGATGACTGTTCAAAAGTAAATTTATTAATTAATCCTTAATTTTGAATAAAAACCAAATGGTGGATTATGTTTTATGTTTTGTTTGAAAAGTTTGTCAGTTGGTCATCAAACAGCTATCACAAATGCAAAAAGACAACCTTGCAGGCAGATATTTGTTGCTGTTCATAAACATAAGCAACTTAATAATGGTTTATTTGAATCACATAATTTTTAAAATGCTTAACTATGTAATTGATCGATACTGTCGACAGCTCTTGATATAATGCAGCAGACCACACACAGAAGCAGGGCATTCACCACCAATAGTCTCACAGCGGACAGAAACTCCGTTATATGACACTAGCCGGTAGTCTTTCGAATATCTCTTCGCTCTCTGGCCCACTGTTACCGCTGCGACCTGGCGTGGGATTACTGCCAGTCGGTGGGTTGCTAACACGTCGTCGTGGCAACGTGGGGTTCTCCGGACAACCCTGCGACCTCAGCAGATCAACGCACTCGCTAGCACCGGCGCCGCGAGCATAGTACATGGCGCTGTGACCCTCGTGATCAATTGCTTTAGAGTTTGCACCGTACTAAACAGCACCACATCAGATTGCCTATTACATCAACTAATCCACCTATTTTTCACTACAATCATAAACAGTGTTCGTGAATAGTCCGCTATCTGCTAATCTATCATTACCTCATTACTACATTTTGCCAAGAATTCACAAACCTGTACGAGCCGTAGCTAAATGCAGTTGGTTAAAATTATTTACTTACTATTCAATAAACTTTGCCAGCACTCATTGTGGTGGAATGGCTATTGGGTAGGCTGGATGAAAGAGATGACTTAGACGTCTGCTGATGGCCACGCATTGATTAACTTTGCTGATGAGACCAAGACATTACTAACTGGGCCAAACCAACACGTGACTACAGGTATCATTCCATTGCTCCAATGAGGAACAGGGCAGCCAGTGTTGCCCCGCCCCATAGACTTAGGCCGCTACTAGGTACTGAAAGTCGTGGGAGGAATACCAACGACACTAACCCTACCCACTCACATGACTGCATGTCTATATGGTGGAGGTGAGACTATATAAGGATTTCAGAGTCCCCAAAGGAAATAACCCGGCAGGCGAACCAACCCATCAGCAGACCAGCTACAAGTATACTGATGCTGAAATGTACAAGTGAAATGTCGTACAAGTACAAACCCAGAGCAGGAGCTGAACGAGGACGAGGTTGCCGAGCGCAGCAGCAATGTGCAGGGCAGTGCGAGTGTCGGTCTTGCTGTACGGAGTGTTAATGTGATCGTGCTTACAGTATGCTAGCACCAGGATTGTGTTGCGAATGTCCTGCCGAGCTACGGCATCCATCAGTTGCTACACACAGCAATTCAAATGTGCACAGAGAATAAAATGTAAAATCCTTCCCATGCTATAATGCCCATGGGGGTGCTGATTTTCGTTTTCCTAGTGCTCAGCCAGACACCAGTTTACATTGCAGGAAGACCACGGCCTGTGCATCGTGCACTGTGCCTGTTCCCAGCTTGCGCTGGTACTCATTGCACCTAACCACGGAGGGATGGCCAGGCTGAGTTGACCTTGGTGGCTGGTTACATACTGCAATAGTTTACCCATCTGCCGACAGTCACCGATCCAAGTAATAACCGGGCCCGGCGTTGGTTAACCTTGTTAATGCGACCGACGACGTTACCGACTGAGTCTAACCACCACTGGAAATAAGTAAAATAAATTCAGCCATCAAATTACGACCTTTGTTAACTGATCTATTGACATTCTTCGCAAATTTGTTGCCTTCTTCGGAACAATTTCCGTTCGCTGCAAGATGTTGCATGGTGTCAGACAGAAATCAGCCCAAAGAAGGTGAGACGCTGGCGTAGCCACAGGGGAGCACGTGACCCCCTAGGAACTAACTCAGTTACTCAAAATAGTGCCAAAATGCACCAAAACATGTCATTTTTATAAAAAAAATGAAAAATTTTTGCAGAGGGGGCACAGCCCCTCCCTGGACCCTTTCCCCATGGGGAGGGGACACCCCTTCGCATACCCCACCCCTCAAGTGGCCCCACTACAACTAAATCCTGACTATGCCACTGAGGTGAGAGTAACTCTATGCATTTCTAGCAATCATCAGTTACTGTTAAACCTGTACATAACACTAAACAACAACTAAACTACCTGTGGCATTGCTACGTCGACATACGGCGGCGGGGGCAAAAACTCCTTGTCCTCATACTTGGCTCGAATCCACTTTGCTTTCTCGTCTCTGTCAAAAGCAACAGCACAAGATCTACAGTACACACCATATTTCAACTACTCACCAATAACACTGGAAAGACCAGCATAAAATAGAGGAACGATGTACCATGCTAAAAAAGTTGCGAAACAAGAAGCCCAGCTGTCACTGAGATAGCCGACCGTACTGATTGTCAAGGTCATCCAAGGTCGATGACTTTCATTTAATCTGAAAGGACGTATGCCACTTCCTATTGGTGATTAGTAGTTTGACCTTGGTGCTATCTCTCACCGTTTCCGAGATATGGCCAGTATTCCATTGAAAAACGCACATTTTTCCTACCCCATTTAACCCCCAATTTGAAAATATTCCCTTTGCAATGGATGGCTTAAATTTTGCACACCCAAGTTTAATGCCCATGGCTAATTATTCGTGTAAAACATTTTCCCCTACAACCTACCCATTAGCCAGGGTACATCCGCTACAGACAGACAGACAGACGGATGACAACCATGCCAATAGCTCGGCCATTACTTGAGTGAGGTCGGCTAAAAACCATCCAAAACTTGAACATATGTGACCAAAAGCTAGCAAAAACTATTACTGATCACACGAAAGTTCCCAGATGCAACACTATGACCAACATTGAAGCCAGCTTTATTAACATTATCATTAAATACATCTATGACACAGAAACGACTCAAAACCAAGGAATGAACAACCTCCTGCACATCTGAATCACGGACACTTGATTAAAAAACTGCATTGCCAGCATGATCATGAAGGCTTCTTTACAACAAGCTCACCAACTGAATGCAAACAAACCTGTGAGTGGCTGGTGACGGTTTCACTCGTCCGTTCAAGTTGGCCTCCCAGACGCTGTTTGCTAAGTGATTTCCTACAGCCGTCATTGCAACTACCAGCTCCGATCTACGATACAGCATAGAATAGCATTCAGACATAAATAACACTGCCTGAATTACATAAACAGAAAGTAACACCAAAAACAAGGCACCAAACTCAATAAGTACACTTATATCCCGTTTACACGAGGAAGCATACATCAAGCAAACTTAGAGTACCTGTCATGCACATGTATATAGAATATGTTTGCTTTATGCGTGCTTTATGTATGCTTCCTCGTGTAAACAGGGTATTAAACACATATAAATGTACAAAACATTAGTTTATACACTTGTCAATGGCAACATTTAAGGACTTGCACATCGAAAACAGCAAAAATTACAAAAGGTGATATTGCCCGCATCACACTGACTGTGTGTCAATGTGCTGCTGAATAATATCACCTTTGCCTGAGTTTCTTGACTGATGACCATAAATGCCAAAAACGGCAATAACTGCATCAGCAAAAGTGCCATCATAACATGGCGAGAAAATGATGGTGACAGAGACAAAAATATTTGGACCTAAATCAAAAGTTTTTCGTTCCAAAAGCTACCCTTTTCAAAACTCAAAATTCAACAACTTTCCCAGTAGTAGTGCCAGAGATAGACATAAATACATTACAAATCAACAGTGACAACCGCAACCAGAAATAATTCAGACTTATGATGATAATGAGCAAAAATATCGATCTCCATTACTCACAAGTTTAACATTAATAGTAATGTTAACAGCACTAACTTTCATTTTTGTCTAAATTGCTTACAGTTCCAGAGTTACTCCCGCTTGGCCATTACCCAAACAGAGTGGTCATAAAGTAGGAAAAAATTACCTGGGTTTTTCCAGCTTCTCCATAGCCATAAACTTACTTTTGCACAGGTTATTGCAATAAAAAGTAATGTAATTATGGTAATCGGGAGAGCACTGAAAACTCGCCTGCAGGGTCCAAAGCAGAGCTCCAGCTGGTAATGTATTTCAAAGCACTTGTGCAACCTGGAAAACGCATCTAGTGACGCTGTTTTGTTTGTTATAATTTTTCCCCGAGGTTGCGCAGAATTGCCTGATAATTCCCTTAGTTTTCCAAGAGTTTTCCAGCTTCAGAGAATCCACTCAGTATTTGAAGTTTTCCAGGCTTGCGGCCACTCGAATGTAGATAATTTTAGCAAAACATCTCATTGGCAGCAAACCCCTCTTCTAGCCCATAAACATCACCGAGACAATGAAGGTACTGAACGTGTTGAGCAGCAAACTTACGGCCATTCATCAAGGTCTAGTGAGCGAATGCGTGAGAGATGAGTGCCGAGGTTTCGATGGACCCCGGAACACTCGATACAGACGAGAACACCAAGGTTGAGGCTTGCCCAGTCAGGATCTGTCAACACAAATATTAATCACTCAATCAATATGTAAATTTGCAAGGTACCTCTAAACAACAGTATTCTCAGAGATGCCTGTTTTGTATGGGCACAATCAAAAAACCACGTCTTAAGGCACCGTTTAAAAGACTGTCTGCTGATGTCACTAGTTTTCAGTTCCGTAGAAGACCACTCAACAGTCAACACTGATGATATTAAAATACTTCAGTGAAACATTAATTTTATAAACTCAAATGTGTCCAAATCAAAATGACACTTGTCAGAAGCATCCATTTCACTTCACATATAAAACCAAACAAATTCAAAGCATTCTAAAAAAACAGTAGCATACAGTACATTAAACACAATTGTATTACCAAGCCGGCTGTAGTTGCCCAAATGTGAAGCTAACAATAATAACCTATTTCACATTACCCAACTAACATTTTCCTGACTTGGTCAATATCCTGCCTGACATTTTGCTGAAAGCCATCAAATTCTAGTTTTTTGTAGAGAAGCATTCAGCTTGTGAACACTAAATGGCGGCAAGTAAAGGAGTAAAGGACCATGCATGTGCAAAACTGAAATACAACTGGACACAAACGAAGAACTGAAGTCGAGCAAGTACTGTAGTTTCTTAGCACATCAACACATGAGTTAAGCAGTTTCAAATTGCAACAGTGAAAACAGAAATTTTGTTTAGACCCTGAACCTTAGTTCAACATGCAACCTAGTGGATGCATTGGGCGACACATTTACACCATTCTGCTCCATCTGTCACCAGTTCTTTGGCTTCTTCCCAACTTCAGATCTCATCTGATCCAGTTTTTCCATGGCCATCCATTTCCCTTGCAACCCCTCAGTTCCCATGTGAGAAAATTTACTAGATAAATACAACTAATATGAAAATAAACACCTAAATACAACTAATATGAAAATAAACACCTGTCAACAACAGAGACAACGACAACAGACAAAGTGAACGGCATACTCTGAGAATCACAGTCGGCACAGATGGAGTTGCCACGGACCGATCGAATCGTCTGTATGATGTTACGATCCGACACCGGAGCGTTCTTGCCCTGCGTCAGTTACAACATAAAAATTCATAGCTCGTAGTAAACTTTTACACTGCTGAGTGCTGACTGTACTTGCAACCGCTCCTGTAATTCAACCATTAGTTGCAGCATGATGCACACACACTCTGCAGAGACCAGGAGTAAAGATAAAGGTAGTGTATAGCTCTTAACAGAGAACCCATCGCCAAACTACCGAGCATCACCTGCCATATGGGATCACAGAGTGTTGGCTGCCACCAGACTCAGGTGAAAATGCCCTGCGTCAACCCCAACCAGACAGGACGGTATTTGATTTACCTACCCCAAAGAGATAGAAGGCTGAGTTGATCTTGATGTTGGTTATATACTGTGATGGTCTATCTGCCTGCTGACAGTCACCCAGCGCTTGATATCAACCTGACTGGAAGTTAAACCTAAGACCTCTTGACTGTAAGTCCAACACACTAACAATTACAGCACCTAGATTTCTGGATAGTTTTCAGGTTTGTAGAAGTTTTTTCCAGGTTTTTCTTTCATAAAAAGGTGATATCACTCAACATCACATCGTCTAACTGTCAATGTGCTGTTGAATAATATCACCATTTTATGATTTTTCAGTTCATAAAAACTACAAACATTACAAGAACGTAAACCTTTCTGAAACTAAAAACCTTCAGTGGAAGTGATAATGCAACACTGGGAACTATGGCACAAGCATATAACTTCGGTGAAACAATAAATGGTGCTGCAAAAGGCCAACAAGGTAAATGCCACCAAACCCCTCCCACAGCAAAAAGTCCATCAAAATCCATTTACAAATGACTAATTTCAAGGACAGAGAAAAATACCTCTAAAATAAACCTAAAACATAATTTACCTCCTCAATTCTTCCACATTCCAAAGTAAGAACCAGTTTATGTCCACAGTTGAAGAATAAAGAGCAGCCAAAGTTAATCATGCAAAATAAAGCAACAGACCTTTGATTTATCACTCAGATTTAACTGCAGACTCGACAAGATTTGCTGTTCTATTGCGGCAACCCACTCGTCACGTTCCTGCAGCAAAACATTCGACACAATCACACTCGCAAGCACACTAGACTTACACAGACAGCAAATCATATATCATATCATATGGTAACGTTTGCTATGGTGCCCATCATCCATAGCTTAGAGGCGCTACTAGCGACTGCAATCCCGGGATCCCGAATCAAGGGATCCCAGCCATTTTAGCCAATTTGAAATCCCAGTACTGGCGGCGTCCCAATTCCGGGATTACAAAAATTCCAAAAATGTTTTTTTTTCAAGTGCTAAGATTATAAAATAGCAATTATAGCAGTTTCATGGAAATTATTCATACATGCAAAGAGAGCTTGTAAGTTGCATCTTGACAGTCAGAGTCACTTCCTACAGTTCAATATACTACAAATATGGGTCTGCTACAGTGTATGCACAAAATAAGTCCAGTAGGACAACTAGTGATACTAAGTAAGTAACGATTAATCTGCAAGCCTAATCCCGAAATGGGATTCCGAGATCAAAGGATTAGGGATTGATGTGTTAACATGATTTCCACAATACAATAACATTGAGTGAGTAAGTGAGTGAATAGGGTTTTACTTCCCGCCCAACACAACGTAGGTCATTTTGGGGATGGCCATTCTAGGCATTGCACGTACATATAATAACGGAACAGGAAGTTTGACCTTTACAATAACATTGCAGATATGGACAGAATATAAAAGAAATACAACACGTAAGAGTAACCTATGAACTGATTTGCAATGGCACACTTCGATAGTGGCATTCAAGTGCTAGTAATATGCAGAGTTTCTTTTTGTAGTCACCACAAGTAATGACTTTGCATTATGAGTAAGTTTACTTGCTTAAACACAGACTTGGAGGTATTCTCGCCAGCATTGTGTGCTCTACAAATTTACTTACTTAATCTGTTAATCGGCCTCACCTCCTGGCTCTGAGCTTCAAAGTGCCATGTCGAGTTGTCCAGCGAAACAACCATGAACTCGAAACCGTCGGAATCTGTCACACGGCCGACAGCAAAAAAAAAACTACTAGATTAGCTAATGCTTCTCAACAAACCGGTGTGGCTTGGTGGTATGTCAGACTGGTGACCGTGAGGTTGCTGGTTCAACTCCGAGCCGGGACACTACCAGATAACGACCTTGGGCAAGTTGTTCACACACACGTGCCTCTGTTAACCAAGCAGTATAACTTGGTACCAGTAGTCAAAGGGTGGTGATGCTCTGCGGCTAGGAAGGTCTGGCGTCACACTGGATATGCGTCACGGACTCAAGTGGTCTATCCACCTACAGGCTCAACGGCCATAGAAAGAAAGATGAGCACCCTACCTATGCCCCAAAGAAGCACGGCATGCTTTACTTTTTTTATCTCAACAAACTGATGATGAAACACTTTACACACAAAACTATCACAGAAGTTCAACATTATGTGGTATATAGAAAATCTACCATATAAATATACTGCTAACACTGCTTTCAACTATTGTGCACAATTATGTTTTTCTCTCCTCCGGAATCATTGAACATGAGGCCCGGGAAATCCGCCGGAAATCCGTGATAGCTGGACTTCTTGTGGCTATTCGTATGTGTTACATAAGCTCGCGTTTTGCGTTTTCTGTATTTCTTTTACTGAATTATCTTTTATTGTATATCTGTACAGTGTACATGTATGTGTTAATAACAACGACGACGACGATGACGTCGATAATGATGTACGTAAAGCTGAAGGAAGCATAGCTGGTCTTGACCTCTGGAATAGATTCTCCTAACCAAGTATCGCCAACATACAAAACAACTGCTCCGTACTGACATGCGGCTGTCACATATAGGCTACCGCGATATGATATACGTGGCATTTCGATGACGTCGCTAGCTGCCTGTCAGTCATGTTGCTGCGACTGGACTACCGTTTACATACATTTATCTGATGCGTTCGATCGACCCTGATTCAGATGAATCTGACGGACGAAAAATTGCCGAGCTTACAAAACATTCACGGCACAGCTCTAACATTTGCGCCAGATTACATCGTATTCAACCAACCTTTCCGCTGCTGATATCGACGAGTTTTTGTTGCACAGACTATCGTGATTTTAACGTTTTCATATACAGAGACCAATACTGGGAGTAAACGACATGGAGCTATAAATAGAACGGCATGTGTCATGTGACATAACTGTGCGTTACTAGCCGGACAATGTTTATACAAAGTCTGTAGTGAGGTATTCTTCGTTGTATCTGTAACCTAGTGCGTAAGCTATCGATCTCGTATTTTGTAGGTTGCAGGTTCAAATCCAACTGTATACTTTTTTTATTTTTTCAGTTAATACTGTAAATTATTATTGTGTTATTTTATCGCTTACTCAGCATGCTTTCGTCATCTAAAACACGTTTTCGTCGTCGATATTAGTGATTGTATATTAAATGTAAATGTAAATCATACAAAGAAATTCGCAAGAGGGCGCTAGTATTTCGAGTAGAGGAATAGGTTTTATTATTACTATTATGACTATGGCTAGGGATAAAGTTACAGTTAGGGTTAGTAGTAGTTTTAGAGTAAAGTTGGGGTTACAGCTAGCTTATTTGAGAGGATTTTTCTGGCGGATTTTTCCAAAAAAATGCGCCAGAAATCCGCCGGAAAAATCCACCGGAAAAATCCCCTCAAATAATTTTTCCGGCGGATTTCCCGGCGAAATCCATATCCGTAGGGTACTATTAGCTATTATTATTATACAGTTTATACACACTTTAGGTCATTCACAGTGAAGATGTGCAAGGTGTGCGAAAGTGAATGTTTGAGAATTTTTAAAGAGCATTTTCACCGACTGGATATCCTACTTATTCTCAACAAAGCCAACACCAAATTTAACTTCAAAGTACCACTCTCATACAACTGGATTACAGTCGCAATGTTTAATAATACATCCAACATACCGGCATCTGCATTGCTGTCACCCTTCGCACCACTCTTGGACCGCTTCGGACGTTTCTTGACACTCGGTAAATCAGCCTTTGCCGTCGGCGGTGTCGATGATGCAGAACTTGTCACGGGAAGCCCGGCTGCAGGCGCTGGCGTACACGGATCGGCAAATTCAGAACCATTCACAAAACCTGCATTGCACATTACGCAAAAACATAAAAGTCCTTTTCAAGCCATAAGACTCACAGTGGCAGTCCGATCACCGTTTCCTTAGCCCTAAGCCAGACAACAGTTTATATACAGACGTATAGTTGTTTATAGAAAAGCCCTCGCGGAGCTATGAAGCATCACCTGCTATATGCGATCACAGCCTGCCATTCGACACAGGTGAATGCACCCCTCTTTAACACCAGCTAGACTGGTCAGTACTCGATTTACCTATTACGAGGAATGAAAGGGTGAGTTGACCCTGGAGTTGCTTATATATCAAAATGATTTACCTGTCCACAGACAGTAACCCATCCGAACAGTAATCAGTTGATTATGATCCAACCGGAAGTTAAAGCCACAACGTTTTGAACACAAGTGTGACACCCTAATGTTACATTAACAAATTACACTATACTGCGAGTCTAAGAATATGGGGCCAGTGCATCACACAGTGTGCCTCTTCAAATCCCAGTTTTCGCTGCACCTAACCACTGAGGGATGGCTAGGCTGAGTTGACCTAGAAAAACAAAACTGTTATAATTAGCTGCCTATGATAAAAGACACCAATTAACCTGACTAATTTGCTTCCAAAACATTATTTCAATTGCCAACACAGATTTTTCAGATCATGAGATGACGGTAATATAAGAAAACAAAACAAAACACAATTACCAAAAATTAGTTGCACTAATGAAACATGCAAAACAAAAATTACGTACAAGAAAAGCCCAGCTAACGCAAAGCGAACGCACAACAGTGGTGCAAGCCCAGTAAAACAAAATCTAAGTCCACCCATCCTAGCAACGATGTTTTTTTTGCAGTCGCCAGAGGGCGCCAGACGGCATGACTGGTCTCGCTCAGCCATATTGGCTAAAAAATCACAAATGTTTACCACCCCGTCTCATTTAGCACTCTCACTTGGGGTGACCCCTTTCGAGTTTATGGAAAAGCTTTACGGATCCTGAAACTAGAGTCTTCCAGGCAGCCGATGGTGAAGATTTGGTTATCCTAGCTTCCACCGTTTTTGACTCATCCAACCGTGTGACGAACAGACAAGCGGACAGACAGACAGACAGAATTGCGATGGCTAAGACGTGTTACAGCAGTAGCTGCTGTTGCATATAATACATACAAAGTAGCCAACAAGAATACAAACGACATCTATATACTTGAACACAATATTTCTACAAACTGTCATGCTGTACTGCACTGGAGATGACATAATAAAACTAAAACCTAGAAGAATGCAATAAAAACACAAAGCTTGATTTTATCAGATGCTGTGATGAGTGTATCACATAAATAAATCATAAGTACAACAACTCTTGCATGCACTGTGCTGTTGTCACTTTTTCTTACCGAATATAATTTCAGCACATCAGATTCGAAGCAAGATGCGCAAAAAATGACACATCAAAATTTAACTACTAGTAACTTGTAAATGCCTCAACTAAGACGCTATAGTTACAACTGGCTTCTTCTCTGATAGCAGTGGAATGAATTGATCTACTGTCGGATGCAGTTATCTTTCACAGCTTAAGACATTGGTTGTATGAATGAAAGCCTGGGCATCCAGCCCATAAGAACTGCTGACACATTAATACACACAAGTTAACATCTGCAGACCAGCCTAAACCTACAAAAATGCGCTGATTAAAAGAAAAACTGGTTCTTAAAATTGCATCTACAACACCACTTATCACAAGGCAGTTGGCTTTCCAGCGGCCCGACCAGTGGTAACGGAAAACTAAGAACGAGTTAAAATCAAACTTGGTCTTTTTCTGTTCGAGCAGAATGTCTAATTGCCAGCAATAAAAATGAAGATCGTTCCACGTGGTTAGTAGCTTAGGATGTTGGCCGAACTAATCTATATAATATGTGTGCATGGCGATAACATTTGCCAATCTGCTGGCAACAATATAATGAACCAACAAAATGGTACCAACCTGAGCCGATGGATGAATTGGAGATGACCAGAGAATCTGCATCTACAGCTTCTCCACCACCTCAACACATACACACACCAGCAGATTATGCAACATAAACCAACATAATCTGGTAAAATGTGAAATCACCACTCATCGTTTCCATTCACCAGGTGGCAGAGCTGTTTGCAACTGCATACTTTGGCTGTAGGTTCAACCCCAAATAGCCACTTCCTCACCACAATGTCGACATATCCAGTCCTTAAATCGTCAAAATACTGACAAAATATGACAAACGGATGGTTCTAATCAATGGCAGAAGGACGGCGAACACTGCAATTTGGAACGTAGCCGCAGGCAGGCAGAGTTAAATGGCAGAATCGACCACAGACCAGGTTTGGACTACTAATAGTAATCTATATAATATTTGATAATAGCGAAAAACAATGTTTATGGTGTTGTCATCGTGGCACTGCCACTGTAAGAGTTCATGTGACGAATTTAGCATAAGCACCAGGCAGCCGCCTATCTCTGAACCAAGCCGATCAGCTCGAGCCACATATCAGCCTAAACTGGCAGCTACAATGCTACACTCACCAACGCCATTTATTACTACTCAGCCCAAAAGCTGATACTGATTTCAGCATCCGATGGAAAGTAGAAGCCTAGCTGGCTGGCTAGTTGTGTACCAAGATGGTTTACCTGGCCACAGAGAGTCACCCATCCTAGTACGAAACAAGATAATGTTCATACAAACACGGAGTCTGTCCAATGCATTTCGATAGTTTACAGTATGTGTCCGTATGAATATAATCAGTGAGCTGTTTAGACTGGTAAAAAAAAATCAAACAGTTTAATTTTAAAATGAACAGCAGCAATGATCCTTTCATCCTTCTCTATTACTTTAACTAAACAATAGACATTGCCAGTCACGAGACCACTCGATTCACTATAAACGTCCATCGCCACCATGCGTTTATCTTGCACCGTTATGGAGATACGGCACCTCAAAAATAATGGGGTCACGACTTTGACCTTTTGGGTCACGTGACGTGATTCGATACAATATGTTACCACCATGCTACGCCACCGACAACAGTCTGCCTACAGATCAGAATCAGCTCTAACCCCAGAGAATTCAACTGACAGTCATACTACTAACTTAAGCTTTGGTTGTTTAAAAAATTCAGGTCTGCCATTCCAAAGAGCTGCCAAAAACCTGTTTTAGGCAAAAACAAAGCTGTACTTGTTAAAAACAAAACTAACTCCAACACTAACCGATCTTAACCATGGTGACCTTTAGACTATTAAAATGAACCATTCACCTTGGCTTGCAGGCTGTCCATTGGACTGCTGTGTTGGTTTAGCTGCTGCCTCTGAGCCCCGTGGACGTTGGCCGGGAATTTTCACCGTCGTACGCAACAGACTCACTTCTTTGCCACGAACATTGTCCATGTAGTCCTAACACATGCAACAGTCTCATTCATATTTACTGATATACACATCTGCACTATTAGCACTATCTGTCCCATTGCTATAGCATAGCATAGGACAGATTATAAATCACTTGCGTCTGTCCGTCAGTCTGTCATTCTGTCTGTAAACACTCCTACGACCGCAATTTTGATTCGATTTTGATGAAATTCTGCACAGTGATTTGAGGCCCGACAAGTAAGACCGAGTTTGTTTGAGATAAAAATCTGATAATGCCTTCCCCTATTTTACCCCCAATTTAAAAAAAAATTGCATTACGGCCTATAGGGACTTCGAAGCGGTATAACTCGGTCCTTGTAAGAGATAACTGTGCACTGTGTTTACCTACCCCCTTATCCCTATTTTCTGGGTCGGGCAATCTAACAGTGCTATTTAAATTTACCCCTATCAACTCCAGTTGCCATAGCAACCATTCAAAAGTTGCGAAATTTTGCCTTACAGCCAATGGAGATTTCCTAGCTGTATAACTCGGACCCCGTAAAAAATAGTTGTGAGCTGTTTGCACCTACCCCCCTATTTTCAGGCCCAGGTTATCCGATGGTGTCATCTAAATTTCTCCCCTGATGACCCCTGTTGCCATGGCAACAAATTTTGGGACAAAAATTGATTACAACTCGGCTCTCGTGAGAAATAATTGCACTGTTTTCACCTACACCCCTATTTTCGGGCCCAGGCTATGCAATGGTGTCATGTAAATTTCTCCCATGAAGACCCTAGTTGTCATGGCAACCAACCGTTTTTATTCAAAGACAAAATTGGCTGCAGGCTCACAACAGCATCAAACGCAGCTGCTAGGCTATACAGCGTGTCAATGAGACAGATACTTTGTTCCACAGAACGTATTTCTAGTTATAACAAGAAAAGCCCAGCTAACACTTTAGCTAGCCCAGCTAAAGGGAAAAGCGCAACAGCGGTGCATGTTTGAAAGCCCAGCAAAAAAATCTTAGTTCACCCATCCTAGCAACAATGTTTCTTTTACAGTCACCAGAGGGCGACAGACAACCAATCTTGCACAGCTGTATTGGCTTAAAATCGCAAATTTTCCCCACCCCTCTCATTTAGCACCCTCGTTCGAGGTGACCTCCTTTGAATTTATGGAAAAGCTTTACGGTTCCTGAAACTAGAGTCTTCCAGGCAGCCGACAGTAAAGCTTTGGTGATCCTAGCTTGCACCATTTTTGACTGATTCATCCGTGTGACGAACACGGACAGACGGACAGAATTGTGATGGCTAAGACGTGCTAAAGCAGTAGCTGCTTTCGCACGTAAAAAAGTACTGTACCTAGAAAGAGAATAAAGACAACATTTGCAATCGATGCTGCTAAATACACAGCATCTTGTAGATTTAATTAACACAGAGTAGTATAATTTCAGAGTTCACACTGCACGGAGATAGGCTAAGAACATGGACACTTGGCGAGAAGTCATCAGTATGGCAACACTCTATGACAGCAGTTTGCTATAAGGGAAGAAGTGAAGTATAATAAGGCAGCATTCCCCAGCATGTTCTGCCAAATTAGGTCCCATTTTTCCATGCACATTTGATGGCCGATCAAATTGATCTCCGATCAACTTTGGGACTTGATCTGAGATCATCTCTATAATCGTTTTTCCATTGCCAATTAGCGACTGATCATACATCAAATCTCCCATCAAGTTGATGGCCGCATATTGGCCGATCAAGTCAGATAATTGACGATTAAACATGGCGATCCGCAGTTCATTGCTTATTCGCACCAAAAACATTGCTTTCCTTCGCCGGTGAGAACGGCAATTCCCGCATTAAAATAAAGTTCCAGGCATGGCGGTCAATGACTGCTGATCAATTTGTACTGTGTGTAGTGTTTTGTGACAAAATAATATGGACAGACGTTCCCGTATTGATTTATGATAGAACGTATTTTGACAGCAGACTATATGGACGATATCGTTGATATCATTGCTATGACAACGTTTACTGGCTATGGCGTCCACTTGCAGCACATGCTGGGTAATTTAGCACAACACTGCAAATCGATGTCAGCTGTCAGCCAATCAGATTGGCATCAAGTAGGCTCACTTGACGGCTGATCAGCTAATTGCCGATCACGTAATTGGAGATCGAAAATGCCTGTAAAAACAAAACACAGTTGATCGACGATCAATTCTGAACATCAAGTTAATCGAAGATCAGAAAATCGGAGATCAAATTTGATTTGATTGGCGATGGAAAAACTGAACCTTAGTGCTCCAAAGACTTGAAAGATTTGTAACATTTGAAAGAAAGACACGAACCAAGTGCAGAGCAGCACTATGAGCAAACGCACTGCATGCTAATACACTGGTCATGGTCGATCTTCTACTTTAACGCTGATTTCAGCTTAACAGCTGTTTGCAGTAACCTTCAGTTACATCAGGGATGCACACTGGGCTGAACTCATACGGCCTCAGCGCTGGGTAGACGTAACAGCCTGTAAGATAAGGATATAAAGTCACACGTGGCATACGTACGTGGAGACTAGGATGATAGGTTAGCCGGCCATCCTCCAGCAGAGTTACATACTTTTTCTTCCATTCCTTACTCAATGGCTTGCTGCTCTTCTTGTACAGAATGCCCTGCAAACACACAAAAAATACGCATACATACAGGGTGGGCCAAAAAAATGTGCCACCTTACTTTTGTCCATAGCTTCGCCAATTATTGATCGATTTCAAAAATTCTTTCACTGGCACACTCTGCAGACAATTTGCGATAATGTGATCATTATATATCCTACCACACGGTTAATGTGTTTATACACTACCTTGTGAAATATGAAAAATATGAATGCATAATGATATTAAAAAACATTTTTGGCACAATTGAAAAGAACCACTTCTGACCAACATTACAGTGAATGGTCTGTATGACACTAAACTGTGTGAGTCTAACACAGTCTAGTGTTGGCCAAGCAAATCCCAACAAGAACGAGCTGGCCCACGTAGCACGGCACACGTCCGTGAAGAACCTTGTACGTAAATATACAGTGTGAGGTAGTGATTTTAGTGAAGATCATCAAATTAAATTTTAAAAAATAAAGTTTTCATATCAACACATGTTACCTGTTTTAGTGGAATAGCTCGGCCGCTTCCAAGCTCTCCATTTTTGTTTCTAACCAGTTTCTCTTCCTCCGCCTTCTACAAACATTCCACCAGTTCCACCATCAAACGACGTGTCACTTTATATTTTCAAGTTAACGTTTGCAGTGCTATATGAACCACAACTCTCGGCTTTCGATGAACAATGACATTATTTCATCAGCATATATTAGTTCTTCAGTACTTATTTCAGAGCAGCTACTCAGAATCTGTTTCAAAATCGTTCTTTCCGTATTTTTCACACAGCATTTTTTTTCAAAAACCTTGGTCCAAAAGTACTCAATTTTATGGCATACGACTGGAAATTTATCACACGTAAAGCATGGTAGCAATGAGGCGAGTGACTCAAGCTTAAAGTCCCCTTCAACATGTCATTTACGAAATGTTTTTCAGGCAATCAATAGTACTGGCATTGATAACAAACAAGATATTATACTCAAAAAGCAAGTAAAATATATTGATCTGGGATAAATATAGCAACAAATTATTGTTCTACCGCAGCTGATATAATGGTTATCAATTACCAACATACGAATATTTTAAAGGAGAAACTTCAAAAATGCCAAAAAATTCGGCAAAATGAGACAGAATGTAAGTGGAATGTATACAAATGTAGGTCTATCAGTGTTTATCAAACCTGATGGTCCACCCGTTAATGGCCATTACACCAATCGTCATACTCCGACACAATGAGCCTGCTGAAAAGTTATCGAACAATACTCGAGTGACAAGAAAACACTGGCTCTTGGAAAGTTTCAGAAACCACATCTATTCTATGCATCCTCAGTTAGAATATTGCCCCGACATTTGGAACTGAAAACTGGAATAACGAAGATAGCAGCAGACGTTAAGACATTGTAATGCAAAGTGTAAATGTGGTAAAATATATCACACATGCAAAGAATCCGGTAGCGAGACACACACTTAAACACAACTGAAAATGCACTCACTACACTAACAAAAATGCACTGTGCAAAATAAGAATCATAGCAATGCAGTCCGTTCTCAAAGGTACGGCAAATATGCAGCGAAAGAAAAAATAGTTTATGTTACAAATCCCTTGAGCAATCATAGCACCAATGGCAATGATACAACCACATATGCCACGATGGCTGTAACCTATCAGTTTACGCGACTACTTCTGCTCCTATACTTATAAGATGTCAGAGTCCATTACTGCGATATCATGTTGCTCAGAAATACAGCTTTTCCACAGTATAACTTAATCCAAACTTTGCTCCTTTAACTAGCACTAAGATTCTAAGGCAAATGAAATAAGTAAGTGCCAGCCAAATTTTGTGGAAAAAAAGACGTATTTCTTCACATTTTGTGAAAGAAAATAAGTACAATATGCTACTTGTTGGTATGATGAAATCAACACTAAGACAAGTCACTTATGGGAAACTGGTACTCCTCCAAAGCGAGCTAAGTAACTTACAATGAACAAATTCGGCTTTGGGGGAAGAGGAAGCGGCCGTGTGCTGGCTGAGCTGACGCTGGACGAGGAAAGCTTTCGTGACATAACCGGAGTGGCCGTGGGGGATGTGAGGCTGTTCCAGACATCTCCGCCAGCCTAGTACCAACAATATGCGACAACAAGCTGCCAACATGCATAGTGCAGAAAAACACACACGGTGTCGGCTGCAGTAAGATCTCTATGGATAAAAGCAGCAAAACAAACGCAGATGTGCGCATCTCACACACATGCACATTCAAATAAAAAATAAGCAAACACATTTAATAGCTAAATGGTGCTTACGATTCCGTCGACTATTATGCATCCGCCAACATGTAACTTGTAGGTCACAAGGCCAAAAAGTGCATTTTAGGGCATATTTGACCCCATCGTGACTTTGACCTTTTACCCAAAATTTGATGCATTCATCCTCATGCCAAAGCCCATTAAGTGGTGAAAGTTTAGGCCCTTGAAATTTCCCTCGTAACCAGCCTCAAATAAATAAGCATACGCTAAACGTGCAGTGTTGACTTAAGGTAGGCAAACATTTAGCCAACTAACTGTCATTGTTAGTGGACCAAAGTTCACCAATGCCGTTTACCGCTTGTCAATATCTCCATCCGTTCCATAGATATTTGTCCTCAAAGTCAAAAGTTGTCCTAAATCACAATGAATTTTGGACGTTTTTGTGCTCGCAAATTTTAAAGGGTCACTGCCCCCCAAAAGTTGCACCCACATTATCACCCCTATTTAGTGGCATTTAGTGGTGAAAGTTTGGTCAAATTCTGTCAACAAACACCCAAGATATCTTGCTAGAAATGTTTGTTTAGGACGCACGCACGCACGAACATTCTGGAAACATAACGTCTCCAGTGCTACTAGGTTGGCAAAGGCACAAAAATGCAAAGAATGATGGTATATAACATAATGTTATGTAAGATGAAGACAGCCGGAAAAACTAAACTTGATTTTACGACGATACTATTTCAGAAAAACATATCACTACAAAACAAGCTCAAAATGAATGAAAAATTGACACCTACAAAAACCAACAAAACACACACACAAATTTAAGTTAAAAACAACAAAAAGTGCACGCAGAAATCAATAAAATGAAAACTTGTGCACGAAAATAAGAAAAACGAAAAAAACAAGCTCAACACTGCATGCATTGCTTGCTGTATGCACACACCATAGCCACAAGCGAACTTTGATACGATTCGACACAGCATCTAACCTGTGGATCTGTTAGAGCGATCTGCATGTTCATAGGAGGCAGGTCGGCATACATCAGCTGCGGCTGCACAGCATCTGGTGGTACCGTGGGTATTGGCACCGACACTGCATGCCGTTGCTGACTGCGCGGTATCCGACCCCCGCCGTCATCAATCGGCACCTAAGCAAACAGGGCTCAAAATATAAGTTACATGTAAAATCCATCAGAATCCAGTCTTTAGTTTAATAGCCTATCTTTGCTGATGCTTCGGCAGCTGCTGCTGTTGCCTTCTTTCAAGAAATTCTGACAAATTTTAGATATAACTTATAACGTTTCAACCTGAGTGTCTAATCAAAGACAAAGACCACAGTTATTTGGCAAAAAGTCGAATTGCTGTTCTATTCACAACTTGGTTGCAGCAATTTGCAACTTCCTGTTTAGGATGGGGTTTCAACCCTCAAATATACCCTTTCTCAATCCTGTATCTAACACAATATGTCCTGGACTACACGAGTAACTGTCGAATGGCATCCGAATCTCCGGAACAGTTTAACCAGGGACCACAAAGACGTCAGACCACACAATGGCGAAGCATACAGCAACAGGCGTAATCAAATCACTTGTGCTGCAAAAAAAGCTCTATTAAACAATATATCATTACTAGGTCACCAGAAAAATTTCACCGAATGCAGATCACGATCCACACTGCCACTAAAATGTTGCCAATCACTAATGTCACTAGGTGAAAATAAAATCTTTCGCCAAACAAGTATACTTTTATGAAATAGAAAATATTTCAAAGTTAAGCATTGTAGTAGAGCAAATACAATGCAAGGAGCAGTGTTAATGTGAATAAAAAACCAGTCTCAGTGTAAATGTGAAGTATACAGACGTGTGAACGATCCGCGTCGCGATAACGTGGATGCCTTCGATCCTGTCGATATTCTTTCTCACGCTGATTATGACTAGTTTCATGACATGGTGGAGATGGACCCTTAACACACACACACACACACATATCATCTACATCAATAATGCCACTCCTCCAACTAACAACAGATTAATTATACATTCAAATTAAGACATAGAAAAATGCACAAATATGACAGTAACAGTGAAAGATCAA
>Ga0209367_1001529_pt1 | contig 28634 bp, 22 predicted proteins | sample WorMetLIZISLAND2_FD_187412 | JGI IMG/M metagenome (GOLD analysis project Ga0209367, IMG submission 187412) | Marine gutless worms symbiont microbial communities from Max Planck institute for Marine Microbiology, Germany - Olavius geniculatus... ...
ACATTAGCCTCTTTCCAATCCAATGGCAAAACTTTACTCTTAAAAGATTGCTGAAAAATTTGAAGTAAAGGACTTAATATTTGATAACGTAATTCATAAAGTACCCTTGGATATATATAGTCTGGTCCTGATGATTTATTTATTTTGATTTTAGCTAATTTAGACAGAACTGAATCTGACGTAAGAACTAAACCACCTGTGTCAGCTAACAATGGACGAGTTGGTAATGCAACAAACTCATCAGATGGTTCTTTACAAAATACACTGGAAAAAAATCACACAGAGCTTGTGCCTTATCCTTATTAGACGTAACAGTCTTTTCCTGATTATCTTCAATTACCATAAGATCACCAATTATCTCATGGTGTTTGGTTTTACTTTTTACATAATTCTATAAGCGTTTAGGATTATTTCTATAGTCCAATGCAATAGCATTTTGTTTCTCCATCAAGTCTTTCCTAACTAGACGTCTAAGAATATTTCGCTGATGCTTATAATCTAAAAAATCCTGATTTGCCTGGGTAGCCATATATTTCTTCCACAACTTGCTTTTTAACCTAATATGTTTCCTAATATCGTCGTCTAATGGTCTAGACTATTTACCACCTTTACCACCATTAAAATTTTTAACAATTGGTATAAACTTTTTGATGCCCTCATATAATTTATTTTTAAACTTTATTTCACATTGTTTCAACATCGTTATTACAATCTTGAAAAAAATTTTCCCAGTCAATTGCCATATGTTCCCTAAAACTATTATAGTCACCTTTGGCTAAATTATACTTTGGTGACATTTGCTCTCTACTACCCAAGACTGAAGTTTTAATTAACAATACTGAGTGATCACTTTTCCCTAATGGAGCAAGATAATCTATTCTTTCTATAAGTGGAACATCTGCTAGAACTAGATCAAGAATATGAGGAGTATCTGACCCTCTAATTCTAGTTGGAAAGTCAACATACTGATTTAAGAAGTTATTTTGTATTGTATCCAAAAATATAGTACTACAAAGATCATTACTACAGGAGTGACAAGAATTCCAATCAATGTCTGGAAAGTTAAAATCTCCTACTATTAACACGTGATTATGGACCTGCTCCATTAATCTATTAAGTAAATTACAGATACTTTCAGTTACATCTTTTCCAGATGAAGGACTTCTGTATATATTAGCAATGTGCAGTAGTTGACCATTACTCAATTTAATTTTTACAATAACACTGTCTTTGTGGAGATCAGAGAAATAAACCTGCTGACAATTTAGATCTGAAGATACATATATTACTACTCCCCTATGTCCTTGGGATTCAATACTATGAAAAATATTATATCCAGTTAAATGTAGTTCACTAATATTTAGAGTAATGTTTGGATTTTTACTATTTACCTCTGTAATTGCAATAACATTTGGTTTGCGTAGTAATGATTTAATAAAGCAATTTAAGTCTCCCATTTTATTAGCCAAAGAATCTGCATTGGTGTACATTAATAAAAGGTCCTTTTCCTGATTTTGTGAATCCTGATGTTTCCCGGAGTACCTCTCACCCGGTACAGGAATTCCTCCGACTCATCCTCATCCTGTCTTTTCTTTGCCTCAGTTACTAACTGCTTGCATTCTTGTCGTTTTTCTTTTGTCAAGTCGTGAGCAAAAATCACTCTCTTGAATACATCCTCTGCATCTCGTAATTTATACAGAGACTCCATAATCATATTCTTCAACACCCTGTCCCTGAACTGAATCAGAACTGGTCTAGGTGCTCTAGCCGAATCATCTGGTTTTCCCAGACGCAGGAATCTCTTCATATCTTCCTCTTTGATCTCGACTGACAAGACCTTGTTAAACAACTCCAGGCAGAACTTCCTGTCAGCTCTCCATCTATCCTCCCGTGAATTTCCTGAAGCCTCATCAATGTTATATAAAATAACATTAGCGGCTCTGTTCTCACGATCTCTCTCCTCTATTGCTCTGGATCGGACCTGATCTAAAGTAGTATTAACGGATGATAGCTGTGAGTTCATTGTCTGGAAATGATCATCAACCTGTGCTTTAACTGCACTCCCGACTGTATCTATCAGCTTTGCTTCAATAGCTGTATCCAATTTAACTTCAGTTTCTTTTGCTGTTTCTTTCATCATCTTCATGTCCTCTCTCATCTCTTGTACTTCCTGACTGACCTTCTGCATTTGTTCTTCCAGCAAATCCTGCCGCTTGCTCATACGCACTAAAGACTGCAGAATCTTGCCTACACCATGATTACATATCTCGCAATACCAGTGCGTAGACTCATTCTTTTTAAGGAACGCATAAGAATCATCATTAATTTTCTGACATGTGGCATGAAACCAGCTTTCGCACAATTTTTCCAAGGCGTGTTGCCATGACGGCATGTGTCTGCGGCAGTACGAGCGCTTGTCGATGCTCGTACCGCCGCAGACACATGTCGTCACGGCAGCTGGCTCACTGATGACCTCAATCCCTACAGCATGTCACGGGTTACATGCAGTCAGCCAAGTTTGGGTGTACATCTATCATCACGTAAGTTCTATCAAATACACTAACTATAACCCTAAACCTAAGGACGACCCTAACTATAAACCCTAACACTAATCATGGCCTTAACCCTAATACAATAATAATAATAATTAATTACAATAATCGTACTGCATTACGTATAGCACTAGTGAGTGACCCCTCGCAAATCTTTTTGCACATACACAGTGACACATTAAGATCGGCGATCTGATAATCTTGGACAAAAATTGATACCTTCAGATCAGCGATCTGAAAGGTGTGTAAAAATTGATAGGTTCACATCGCCGATCTGAATGTGTAATTATCATTTGCGGAATTTCATCTGCGGAACGTTCCGCAAATTACACCTTAGAGTTTTTCCACCTTCTGCATTCCACATTCCGCAAAATTCAAATAAAATCAAATAATCAACTTTGCGTAGGCTTAGGCTTATAATTTGAGTGTCAAATCAACTAACCTCTTGAAAGGCCTTGAAGTTTGTTAACTCGCAAGCGTAAGCTGCCATGTCACACAAGAATTCAAGGTCAACTCAAGTAGCCTAGGCCTAATTCTAGGCCTAATTTACGAACGATTTCTGACGTGGCACAAAGACTGAGTCGCTTTCTCAGCTCAGGCAAATATTGCTTTTAAATTTGTAAGCTTCGACTATAAATATATTAGGCTTAATTTGTGTACAGTGTGGTCGTCGTCAATTTTTTTTATGTCGCATTAGTTTCAGAAAAAAATTAGCCTACTATCTCTTCCTGCAAGGCACAAAGAGGCTTCTGGGCATGGTGGTCGAGCGCTCTGTAGGATTGTACACCTGTTCAGTTGACATAACTCAACAACAAGAACATTTTCCGCAATTTTAATTCCGCAAAATACACCTTATTCCGCAAAGAATTTTTGCAGGTGAAATTCTGCAAAATACACCTTTTCGAAATTTCGCAATTTGCATTCCGCAAAGTACACCTTCCTGGTATTGCATTATGCTGGTATTGCATGGTTATGCTGCAGTTTAGCCCTCTAAACTCATAAGCTATACACAAGTTATATGCATTTAGTAGAAATAGGGTTAGATTATGAAGGTTATGCTGGCACTTAAGCCTCATACTTTTACCTTAACCATAGGACTATTACATCTGAGATGGCTAGAAGTTGCCAGACTGTATATTGAGTTTATGATGGCTAAACCGCAGCATTACCTTGCATTATTAGTGCTTAGTTCTGTATGATATGATAGAGAGAGGCTAGAGCTGTAATCCAGTCCTGGGAATAGTTTACATTTATGGCCGACAACCAAGAAAGCTCGGTTGCCGATGGTAGTCAACTTGACTGGCGACACTGCTAGATGGTTGGTGACAGCAGAACAGAGCGGTCAGAGGCCATGCAAGTTGATGTTGTAGTTGAGCGGACCAAAGTATTGTGAACTGAATGCATGCAAGAACTTCTAGTGCAGAACGAAAATCTTGTACTGGACTCGCTTCGGCACGTGCAGCCAATGGAGGCATACAGCACATCGGTGATGTAGTTCGGAGATGGCATGCCAGTCTCGCAGCTGCATTCAGCATTGATTGGAATTGATGGACCAGGTAGACCGGAAGGCTGACCAACACACTATTACTGGGATTCACTCACTTTAGCACTAAGCTAATCACCAGCATCCTGAATGTGTTGGTTGGCAGCGACAAATCTGCCACAGTTGATGTAGCACAGCAAAGCACCTTAAGACTGTACGTTGAAAGTGGATTCGCATCAGCAGATTGGAACCAATTTAGATGCCCAGATCCTGAGTGGACTTTACTGGTAAATAACAAGATTGCCGTTAATTGACAGTGCACCATTTGGTAGTTGATGTTGATGTCGACTCGATGTGCACTACAGTAGTTTAGTTTGATCACATTTTAGTGACTTTTTTCAGCTGGCACAATTGGAGATCTCTGTGTTGTCAGCAACACTGTCGAAACACTTTTCATGACATAACTGTATTTTAAGGTTAATGTCTTTCAGTCTGTAATAGAATTCTGTTTTGATCCAATAGCTTATTAAAGTGTGTAAATTTTTTGTAGACGTTTCGCGAGAAAAAGAAAAACATCGCAGAAGGAACGACAAGATTTGATCTGCACAAACGTGCTAATGCATCATTGAATTCTGGCATTGATTTGAAGCATGTTGTGAAGCTTCCACCTGAAGAAGAAGTAAATGATTGGATTGCAGTGCATGGTAATCTTCAACTTTGCAATACACTAGTGCTGCAGTAGGTTTACAGCTTACTGCAGATATGACAGTTTTATTTGATGTTGCAGAAATGATTGTTATCAGTTGAATTTAAGTATATGTCAAAATTAGAGCTGTCGAAGCATTAATTTTTTTAAACACATTAATTAACACATTATTAACGCACCCAGGCCCGTTGAGATGTCATCGGAATAATTATTTATTTACAGTAGTGATAAACGGCAGCTCTAGTTTAGTTACTTAAATTCATTCGATTGTCAAATTTTCGCAGTTTAACGCAATATTGGAACTTTTCCTTCACAGAATTTAGTAAATTTAAATAACTTAACATAAATTTACGTATGTGCATTAATTATTTTAACGTGCGTTAATTTATTAACGTATTAATGCATTAATTTAACAGCTCTAGTCAAAATATATACCTTATTAGTAATTTTTTGTATCCCATTTTGTGTAAGCTTTATTGCTGCATGTTATGTAAGAGTAAGATACTGTCAATAATAGTTGTTATACCACTAATACTGTTATTACCTTTATTTCAAATTGGCCATTGTTTGTTTTAGGGTAAGCTGTTTACCAAAAAGTTAATGTCGGGAGTTGTGCCATTTAAGACTTTTGATGATCTCGGTTGATCTGGTGGGATAACAAATGCAGATTAAAGTGCAAATAGTTAGCATGTTAGTCAGTCAGTATGTTTGTACAGTTGTAGACTTTTTCAACCGGATCAATGTTATCTATGGCGTTGTGTCAGACTTCTGCACCGAGGAAACATGTCCAACAATGTCTGGTGGTGCCAAGTAAGAGATATTAATTTCCGATTTGTTTCATACTTTCTAGTGGGTTTCATATAGTAGCAGTATATTGATTTATTCAAGAGGAAAGGTGGTTGGTTGGTTAACAAGTTTCTTGCTTTTAGCACACCACAATAGTCACAGCAAAAATGTATAGTATGGTAGTGGTGGTTGTAACAGTGGCAGTAGCAGCAGCAGAATTTCAACTAAGCTAAGGACAAGGCGGGAGTCAAGACAAGCAAGGATACCGTGTTCCTGACCCAGATCCACAGCGGTCACTGACTGAGCTTCAAGGCGTATCAGCATCTACTTAACGCAGCAGTTGACCCAACTTGTCCTAGATGTGGGGAAGGACCACACACTCTGGAACACTGGGGCCAAATTTTCAAAACTTCTTAGGAAAATCTTTGGAAGACTTCTTTTCCAAAGTAAGTATGCGGATTTTCGAAACTTCTTTAGAAAATGTCTTTGGAAGAATTTGAGAAGATGTTCCAAAGAAGATTTTGAGAAAGGGTGGGCAATTTTTAAAACTTCTTTGGAAACTTCTTAGGAAAAATTTAGGCAAATATATAGGAAAGCACTAACCTTGTCCTACATGGAGAAAGCTGTGTAATAAAACGATATTTGCAAAAAGTACACAATGTTGACACTTAGCTTAGACGTCATATGTGACGTCATAGGTTATTTGCATAACGCTGCGGTAAAATCAGCAATGAGTAAGTAAAGGAAATTGCTCTTTGGTCAACTTAAAAAACGAAGCAGTGTGTAAAATGCGTTTCCAAAACTTCTTTGGCATTCCTAAATCATTTGACATAGGAAGATCTTCGGAAAATGTCTTAGGAAAGTTTCGAAAATTTGGCTCCTGGTTCCTGGAATGTGCTGGAACTGAGTCAACACGACTAGAGATTTTTGGTGACGTAACCCATCGTTGGACGTTTTGACGAGTCAACTGGGAAAGGCGGTGCTGATGTCACGGCGCACCCTTTAGATCAGCCACGTCAGTCCACCAGTCCTCTGTCAACAACAACAACAACAGCAGCAGCAGCAGCAGCTGCAGTACCAAGTCAAACTTCAAGCATTTGTAGCATGTTAGGCAGTGATAATAAGAGACATGTTTCCATGAGCAATTGATCATATGTCCAATGCTGTAGATGTTGTCATTATTGTGACAGATATGAGTACCATTGGTGCGATGGGGTCAAGTACAAGAAGCCGACAAAGTTGCCGGCGTCGCAGTATATCTCGTTGTTAATGGACTGGATTGAGCAGCAGATCAACAATGAAGAACTATTTCCCGTCACCGTTGGTCAGTTGTCAGTAATCTCCATAATTCATAATTCTTCATAGTTTTTCCAAGGTAGCAGTAGCCTTTTACTGAGTATGTTCTGAAGTTGCTGCAGCCGTTTCTTCCAGGTCAGATGCCCTTCCTGTTGTTATATCAGAATTTTACACATAAATGCCATAAATATTGCTATTTTAGTCGTATTTTTTGTGTCATATTTTAATACCGTGTTGTATTGGTTTGGTGCATATGCTTCAAGTCAGTTTTATTAAGCATTTTTGTGATACTACTTTTTTTGCGAAATTGCAAGATGCAAATGCACTTACATTTTTGGAGCCAGTAGGATAATGGCACATTCATTGGTTGAAGAATAATAATGAAGCCTTTTGTTTTGCCTACCATCACGTGACCACTAGCCAGTCTTCTAATGGCTGTGGGTTGCTGGTGGCTAATGGTAATGTGAAGGTAGGTGAAAAAAATTTGCTGAGCTGTAGTACCATTGTTCTTAGTTTGCAGCATTTCTAGTTAATATCTAATATCTACGTTCTTTGCTGTTGTCGGTCATCTTTTTTGACATTCTGCGGACATTTATGTTGTATTTTGCTGTTGTAGGTGTTCCTTTTCCTAGGAACTACATTGTGACTGTAAGAAAGATGTTATCACGAATGTATCGGGTTTTTGTTCATGTCTACATTCATCATTTTGACAAACTTGTCAGCGTTGGTGCTGTAAGTGTCTTTTATTGGTTTGATGTCTGATTTTTTTATTGTGTAAATTTTAGGAGTCGTCCAGTGCCGTTTTATTTTGTCAACCTCCTTGTTATCTGCTGTCTTTTTTCATGTTTTTGTTTGTAATACCGGGCTTTGAAAAGTAATTTCTGCACTCACATACAAAATCACTCTCTCCTGAACTAAGAGTGGTGGACTATGGATAACTGCTCAAATGCTAACCATGTTTATTATACCAGTCGTCTGCTTTGGATTTTTATTGTTAAATAGGTTTTGTTTTGTGCTTTAAAATTTGTAGTGGACTGGTTGGGCATCTGAAAAAAATGTAAAGATTTTAAAATGTATTGATTGCTCTGTTAGTCTCCAATTTTTTGGTGACTTTTGGTAACATTGGTCAACTTTAAAGGTGGCAATGTTGTTCAAGTGGTTTTTGTGCATGTTATCATTAGAATTCTAGTATAATGTGTCTGGTAAAAAACTGACCCCTTAGACATCGTGCAATAAAAATGTAAAATCTGAATGAATTTGAATGAAGTTTTGTAGACTTCATTTCCAATAAATTCCTGAAGTGATTGCCAGATTTTGTTGAAAAAATATTATTTTTTACCAAAATATTAAATGTTGAATATTGATAGAAAAATATCTTCGTTACCAATATGGCATCACATACTGCAGTCGCGCAAGCGGAAGTGACATTTTTGACGCAATCAAAATAATGTAAACAATAACAAAATGGTGTTTTCTGCAGATGATGGTATTTTAAGTAAACTGTTGAGACAAGAAAAAGAGAATGGTGCTAAAAAGTTTATCATGGAATTTCCCAGCAAGCCATGGACACTTCAGGATTAAACAAACAGTTGCCTAATACTGGACACTTAACGTTTTGAGGCAACCTCACGAAAGTTGCTGTAACTGTTGTTTGCATCCATAGATTTAACCGCAATTTGGCTCTTTGATTGTCAATAAATGATGCATTGTTGATGTAAAAGTTTGCCAGAATCAGATGTTGTTTGTTAAAGTTATGCAAATGTACACAGGGGTTTACCTATGTAACACCATATTGGTAATGGAGATAATTTGTTATCGATGTTCAACAACCAACGAAATTTGGTGACATCTACAGGAATTTATTGGGGATTAAGTGTACGAAACTTTGTTCAGATTTGACATTTTTTATTATGCTAAGTCTAGGGGGTTAGTTTTTTTACCAGACACAGTGTAATTTAGTAAATGTTTATGAGTATAGTGTGTTGTTTGTTTCACTGATCATACAGGAGCCTCACATCAACACATGCTACAAACATTTTTACTACTTTGTGTGCGAGTTTTATCTCATTGAAAAGAAGGAATTGGAGCCTTTGGTTTGTTCATTTCTTTATTGGTTGAATTGTGTGCAGATCTTTATATGTAGTGCTTCACTTATTTAAACAGTTTATGTGCATTGCAGCTAGAAAAATAGAACAATAAACTTAATGCAAATAAATAAGTGCAGTGAATTAATAAGAAAAACTTTGGTGACAGTGTTATCATGCCTTTTTTGTCATTGTCTAATTGTTTCCTTTATTGCTTTGACAAACAGACATTAATGTTTGGGTGACAGAAGGTTAGACGCTCAGTAAAAACCTTGCTGCCTGCCACAGTCTCATGTTATGGGGATCTGACTTAAGAAAGAAAGTACACAAAAACTTGATATGCATTTGGTTGTACATATTGTTTACAAACTAATATTACAAGTGTCTGATAGTTTGTTGATGAAGTATTTAATTGTGGTATTTTTTGTGTGTGCAGAAACATCTGACTGAGAAGATTTGCCACTAGGTGGCAGCATATTTGTGATTTCTAAATGTTCTGAATACATCTCAGATATGTCGAGTGTTATTTTCTTGTTGTTCGTGCATATCCATAGTGCATACACAATCTTTTGGGATGATGTTAGTGCATTGGCAGAAATGCAGGCAAATATGTAACAGTTAGTTTTGTTTTGCTTAACTTTTAAAAGTCTAAATGTAGCAGTGATACTAAAAAGTGGAAATTACTGTATTTTCTTTCTTGTTGTCTGTAATTTTACATTTCTGCTTGTATTCATTGATGAAGTGTTCAAATGTTGTAATTTTTTTGTACAGTCGGATAAATATCACGTCTCTAGAGCCATTATTATTTGCTAAAATATATTTATTTTGCCACATTAGACTTTTTCCTGTCTTTGTATTTTTTATGTGTCTATTTGTACTCTAGTAGACATTAATATCATTGTACAGTGTATTTGTGATAATTTGGAATTTGCCTGTTAAGAGATTGTTATGGTATGTTATTTTGTAACACTCAGTGATGAAATCTAAGGCTACGAGAGTGACGACAGAAAGTAATCATATACTTGTCATTTTAGTAAACTGTATGATATAGGGTCATCAAAATCTGATCAAAATGTGTAAATAATGTTGTTGTGAATTACATATATTATGTCGCATGGTTTTAAGATAAGTTTAAGTGTGTTAGTGTAATTTTATCTTGTATTTTATACAGCATTTTGACTGCAGCTTCATGTATGTGTTGTTGCCGTGCAATCAATTGTAATTTTATCTGTACATTGGGTCCACCGATAAATCTTTCCTATTGTACTTAATTTCCAACAGATGTGTATGTATACTGTGTTGATGATTTTTCAGTTTTATATATGAATATATTGATAGTCATTCTGTGTGTGGTGCATTTTTAATTTGCTTCAGAGTAGTGCCATGCATGTTTTATGTTGTGGTTTGTTCATATGACCGCTTACACATTTTGCAAAGATTTGTCACTTTGCAGCCGTGACTTAGTTAATGGTGTTTTGTTCCAGTGTGTGTGATTCAATTTAGTCTGTGATTGCTATGCACTTCCAAGATGAGCATCCGTGGTTTTTGGCTGCTGCAAATTGCACGTGTCGTTAGCACACTTCTGTTTACTGCAATGAAATGAAATTTTCAGCCACCAGACGCATTATCTGGGCTTTTAATGCATCCAGGATGCATTTGTAGTCACTCAGGACTTCATTCCATATCCTACTGGAAAGATTATAGTGCTCCCCCAGACCTCTCTAGCTGGTGCAGAGAGAATGGACTTACTGCCCCTCTCCAAGTCCCCTTTCCCCACTGTCAGCTTTTGGCCACAGATTTTGGTCCTTCAGGCAGCAGGAGTACATCCTGTGACTAATTCTTGGCTATGCCACTTGCCGGACTTAAAATTTCATCAGTTCATCTTAGTGCACGTCTAACCATACCCATAGTGCTCTGTTGCTCAGTCTCAATGTCATTAGTGTCTATTAGAGCTGTCAAAGCGTAAATTTATTTTAACGCATTTAGTAACGCCTTATTAATGCACCCAGGCCCATCAAGATGGAGAGTAGGGGGGAGTTACCCCGGGCCCCGCGACATTTGGGGGGCCCTTCCTGTAAAATATAGAAAGTTAGAAAGCAAATAAAAACACATTTTTTGACAATAACTGAGGTCATCGCTAGTGCAGAAATTTATTAGCCTGTCATCTAAATGATATTTACAGTAGTGATGGAACGGCAACTACAGTTTAGTTACTTGAATTCGTTCGATTGTCAAATGACAGCAGTTTATTGGAATATTGGAACTTTTGCTTGGCAGAATTTAGTAAATTAAATACATTTACGCATGTGCATTAATTTTTTTAATGTGTGTTAATTTATTAACGTGTTAATTAACGTGTTAATTTGACATCTCTTGTCTTTATACTTTGTTTTATTATTGCATCCTGAAAATGTGCCCACATAGCCTCTTGGGACCCAGTGTTACAGTGGATACAATTATTTTGTTGTTGATAAAAGCAGATGCAGATCTATTGCTTGCATCAATTTATTGTGCTTGTCCATTCCTCATTTATACGGACATTATAATAAGTGTGTAGTAGCTTAATAGATATATGCTGGCCAGCTGATAATTATTTTAGCATTTTGTTTACTCATTAACTTTTATATTTATCCTGAACCTTAGTTGTTATCTGCAGAATTATGTATTGTGAATTTGTTTTTATGTGTATGGTATGTTATTTCGTTGTTTGTTATTTGCTTGCTGCCATTATTTTCATCTTTCCACTAATGCAGGCGAATAGAACAGCTGTTAGTGAAACATATTTGGACTAATAATTTAGTAGGCTAGAGGGTGTTGTGTATAATAAAGATATAAAGTATTAAAAAATGATGATATCTTATGTAATCTTGAGGTACCTAATATGATTTGTGACTGTTTTTATATGCCACAGTGATTTCCATTAAAAGTTAAAACCCCAATTAAGCTAGCATATCACATGTATTTATACACAAGTTCATGTTTCATCGAGAAGATTATCTTTATTTTGATTAATTTCTGTTTATCTGACATGCACGTTAAGAATCGAGTTGGATTAACTTTTTTTCTTATTCAAAAAGTGAATTGAAAACCGATTACCAGGTAGAAAATTTCTGGTTCATAAGGATTAAGAAAAAAACGGATTTACTTGGTATTTATTCCAAGAAAAAGTGTCCACGTAAGTGTTAATTCTACTTTTCGACGAAATCTGAACTCACGTTGTCAGCCAGATGTCTGTCTCTGACAACAACCATTGCCTGTAAGTGAATAGATGAGAATGCCAGCCAGCATTCCTTATTACAGGGCCTAGGTTCGTATCCACCAGTGAACATTCACGACTTTCTATAAGTGTCCAGAGTACTTGATTTACTGAATGTTATGTGTGATTTCATTTTCTACAGCTGTTTAGACCAGTGTTGGCTTTGTGCAGGACTTTGTAATGTTTTTTATGCTTAGTTCAGCATTATCTCGAGGCATTTGGTGTAAAAGCCTATTTAAAATTTCCATTAATGTTTAAAAATGGCTGGTTAAGTTAGAGTTGGTCATTTGTATATGACTTTACTGTGCGAGTGCTGCCTGTCAATTAATGCATTTGTGATAACGGTGATTGTGAATTTGATTACAAATATTAGGTGTTGAGTATTAGTATTTAGTGAACATTGCTCTTTTAATGCTTTTCTGCTGTTTCGTAATGGTGTTTGGTGATGATGTACGAGGGTCATCCCAAAAGTTTCCGACCTCGAAATATTAGACAACAATATTTTCCACAATCTATACATCAGTGAAACGTACATCCTTTACTGACTCACGAGTCTGCTGCGGATATGACGTCATTGTAATTGATGACGTCATAGAGCATTAAATAGACACATCTTTAGCGTCAATGAAAGTCTCGAGTCATTTATAATCGTTGATAGCGGACACCACCACTATCAGATTTCAGATTTCAAAATAGTTAATAGTCATTAGGGTTCAGGTCATTATTGTATACATAGTGGTTTTAGTGTACTAAGTCAGTCGTGAACAGCCAGATGGGTAGCTGTAGACTTTGGACAAAGGTGCAGTGCTAAAATCAGGGGACTACGGTGTGAGTAGTCCCCTTGCCCATCAGGGGCCCATGTATCTAGCCACAAATCTTGACTGGCTTTCCATTAACACAACTGATATAATCAACAGTAATATTTTAAATAAAATACTTCTGACACTGTTAAATATTGGCATTACGTCATAATTGTCTGAAATGCTGTTATTTGCGGCCACCACAGGTTAAACTATAGTATACTCACAGACGCAAATAAAAAATTCCTAAGCGTATTTTTCATAAAATCGGATGCCACAGAGCCTTGGGTTGTTAAATCCAGCTACAGACTGAAACAGTTTCATGCACCTACGAGCCTGATTCAAATGCTGCTTGCGTTGGGGCTCCAAATCATTTCAGCTTAATGCTCTATGACGTCGTAAATTACAATGACATCACTTCCACTAGCTGCTCACGCGAATACGCAAGGAAGGTACATTTTACTGATGTATAGACCATAAAAAGTTTTTGTGTAATATATTGCTACTCAAAAATCTTTGACCGCCCCTCATTTTTGCATGAAACTGTAATTCACTCCAATGCTTTTATTTGCAGCCAGCACATATTTAAGCTATTGTATATTCACATACGCAAATGAGAAATTCATATGCGTATTTGTCAGGGTTTTCATAAAATTAGATTCCACAGAGCCCAACTACAAACCTAGCTACAGACTGAAAAACTGTCATGCAACAGCAAGCCTGATTTTATGCTGTTTGTATTAGCGCTCCAAATCGTTTCAGTTTAGTGCTTTATGACGTCATATCCACAACAGACTTGTATGAGGCAGTAAAGGATTTACGTTTCACTGATGTATAGATTGTGGAAAATATTATTGTCTAGTATGTCGAGGCTGGAAACTTTTGGGATGACCCTCGTATCTACACGCCGTCTCTAAAAACCAAGTAAAATTGTTTTCATCAAAACTTCATCGAATTTCCACCAACTTTGTTAATTTTTGGCACAAAGTTGGTCAAGACGTTATGTAAGGTGCATCCATTTAGACCTCATGTAATTTGTGTCAATTTCTGGCAAGAACAATTTTGCTTGGTTTTTAGACATGGTGTACAGTAATGCCTTGCAGTGATTGAGCCATTAGTCGATGTCTTTCGCCTGCAGTAGTTGCTCGGAATTAACGTACATACAAATGATTTTCTCACTGTATGATTAGTATTTGTCAATAAATGTTGCATTTAACATAAGTTTTTGCACCAGTCTGCCTCTTCCTTAAGCCATGTTCACAACGTATACTATTCCATCAACTGAACATTTTTTTGCATCAAAACCATTAGACTTGCTCAGTGAACTGCCCTCGAAATTAATGCTTCTAAAAATTCTCCACATCTGGCATCTGCACATTTTCTATAAAAAATTGCAATCTTCAGTTAATTAAATTTCTTCACAGTACGTTATTGAAGACAATTACGTAAACAACACATATAAAAACTCTGCATTAAGTCATATGTTGAACATATAATTATCAGTTACAGTTACAGGGTTACACTCTTCAACAATGTTCTCAGAGGAAGAGTAAATGTAAAATGTTATTCTTAACAAAGATATAGTATTCAAAACTACGGTTCATTCACATTTGTTGTTAACAATAATGAAGAATACATATCATGAACACATCATATAACAACAGCTTTGTAAAAGCACTAATTGTATAAATGATCTGATTTCATTTTCCATTTACATACTCAGCAGATATTAAAATAAAGCCAAAATTCCATTACACCGACTTTGCGACAGTCAGCAACAAAGTTCATTGCGGACACAAATCATGAAAGTCCGCGACACAAATCATGTCACCGATTTTCATGACTTGTGTCGCTGACTTGCGTGATTTGTGTCCGTGCGCGGACTTTGTCACGGACTTTGTCGCAATCATCTCGACATGTCGAGATGGTTTGTGTCCGCGACTTTCATGATTTGTGTCCACGACTTTCCCGCGGGAAAGTTTCGGTGAAAGTCGGCGTAATGGAATTTGGTCTTTACTGGACAGCCATCTACTGCACAGTCGGTATCACACTCGACTTAATACACTACAACTGCATAAGAAAACAGATAAATTAATTGAAGTCATCAGTCAATGGTGTGAAGAGCAAAATCTCAAGAACAAGATGATACAGCTCCACACCACAGAACATGAGATCAAGAGCAGGTCCAGGAATTGCAAAGCTGATCAAGACCAACAAACATCATAAGCAATGCAGAAATAATAGTAACTGTATTATTTGTTAGCAGAATCATCACACCCATTAATGATTCAGTGAGTGAGTGAGTAGGGTTTAACGTCCCACCAGACACAGTATAGGTCATTTCGGGTTGGCCTTTCCAGGCAAAATGCACATATACATAATAACAAAACAAAAAGTTATTATAACCTTTACAGAAAGTTTAACCTTTACGAAACACAAAACACAAAAAACGACCTAAACCTAAAATTGTAAGAACTGCCAATTATAATTCTGCATATGTAATGATAATGGCAGTACTAACAGTTTTCCATGTTATCCTCCAGATAGTCATCAATGCCATAATGCTGTCTATTGGAGGACGATGTGATTCACCCAGTACAACTCAGTAGTGCTTGATTATTACGTGAATTACATTGCAATGATGAAACTTCAAGTTGAGTGGCAGAGTGAGTGAGTGAGCGAGTAGGGTTTAACGTCCCACCTGACACAATATAGGTCATTTCGGAGCCGGCCTTTCCAGGCAATGCACAAACACAAACACATAATGAAAACAAAATTTTAGCTTTACAGAAAGAACCAGATAAGGAAACACGAAACACAAAATATCAATCCTGACCTAAATTGTAAGAACAGAGTGTGCATATGTAAAAGTAATGGTAGTTCTAATAATCTTCCATGTTATCATCCACGACACAGACTTCGAAGTGAGACCACAATTACCAGTCAGTGGATTGAGACCATCATCTCATCATTCTCAAGACCAAATTCCTACCATCAGTACTAACAGAAACATCAGCAATGAATACTTTTGGCGACTTCACTTTTTGACTTAAGACTTTCGCTGAGTCTAAACTTCGGTCTAAGTACCTACTTAAGTCAAAAAGTGAAGTGATGTCGCTGAGCCGGAATCCACTTCGACTTCTGACTTTAACTGAGCGAAAACATGGCGAGTGGCGACTATTTACAGTCCTACACGTACGGATAGTTTAGTAAATTAAAGTAGTCTGGTACCAAAAATAAACGCTGTAATGGCTACACAATGATGTAAAACGTTACGTAATTACATCATTTGCGTGCGCAGCGCAATTAAATAAGCAAGTCCAAGCGTAACTAATTTTGACTTATTTCCTGTTAGGTTTACCAGTTTTTCCGCTATTTTTAATCGTTTAGTTGAACTTTGGTACAAACTTTAGCGTTCAGCTTTAGCTTTGGTTCAGCGAAAAGGCTCAGCGAAAGTCAAAAAGTGAAGTCGCCCTTTGTATCAGCTTTTGCTGTCTTGCACCTTCAAAGCACTACATGAAAAGAACTGTCGCAGTCAGTATGTGTCAATATCTGCTACAAAAGAATGACACTACCGGTACCGGTATATTTATATCACAGATGAACACAAAATGCCAGCACAGTCATTAGCGTTACATTGCCTAGGAAGTAGATATATAACACCATAAAATATATAAATTTTGTACTGAAAACAAGCAATACTCAGTACTCAATACTGCCTATCTTACTTGACCAAAACGTTTTTCCCACAGATACAGATAAACCTTAAAAGAACCTTCTTCCCAGTTTTGTTTTTAATGTCAAAGCTAACAAACTGTACACAACAAAGAAAACCTTAAAGATGACCTGTAAGTGATAAGTTGCAAGACGATGTGGGAAGTAGCAGATTATACGGATAAAGAAGATAATATTCGTGCACCAAACCAATATCCAGTAAGGCAGGATCCTGGAACAAAATGGGAGTAATCTGATCTTCAATTTCAACAGAAGCACAGAACTATTAGCATTCAGTGACAGACTGATAGTAACTTCACATGTCCAGCTACTGAAGAAAAGATTGAAAATCTGAATGAACATCTTTAACATTAATCATGCTCATCACACAGTGGGTCACTTTGCAGTCAAGTCTTTCCAGCCAAATACTTGCACTTAGTGCTGACAATTAAAAAACAAAACTGGGAAAGCTAACCACAAAACAATCAGCTCCTGAGTAAGCAAAAATATATTTTAAAAACCACACAAAACCCTAGCACTGAACGCCACCTTTCCCTCCAAACAGTCCACCTCAGAGTACATCTACTGGAGGTGAAGAATCTTGCTTGTCCAAGAAATTAACCTAAGAGTATGCATGTTAATAATCTTTAAAACATTTTCTGAAACAAACTAGGCACTTGCACATAGGCCTATATCTATAACCATACAAGCATAGTACATGCTGTGGGTATTTACTGGTAAGTCATCAGTCATCTAGGTAAGCAGAGTTTACCAAATACATATCTCAATACACATCAAAAATAATGAAACTTAACAATACAAGTAAACAAGTGATACAGTCATAACTATGATAATGGAAAATGTTCAGCCTAAGCAAAGCTGTGATGAAACACTTGTTCTGGAATTACTACAAATGAAAATAACTTTGGAATAAAATACAAAAATTCTAATGTCGACACACAATAGCTTTGTCATGTAAAACCTCGGCAAACTGAGCATTCATTTAGCACGTAATGCCACATTTGAATGAAACAGATAGAATAACACAGATATGTGCGACAATAAAATATGGTATGCATGAGTACGGCATAAAAATTATGATCTTTGGTATCAAGATATCAAAATATGAAGACATTATTGTAAGACATCTCAAAGTGAATACTAATCGGAAACAACTCAAGTCCGCTGCACCGAGAGGCTGCCATCCCAAAAGCCGTCATTCACGGTCGTTGCAAGAAACAGTTCTCAATACTGCCTATCTTGCTATTTAGCTTTCATTTTCAGTGCACTATTTAGCTCACACTTTACGCCTAACCCTAACCAATAACTCTAACCCTGAATGGCAACCTATTGGAATGGCGGACCAACACTATCAGAAACAAATCGCGTGTCAAGTTGTAGCGTTCACTGGTGGGACGCTGACAGTTCCACGGATCATGTCCGCAACTCTCTCAGCAATCATGATGGTTGCAATGTTGGTATCAGCTGACACTATCTCCGGCATTACCGATGCATCAACAACTCTCAGGCCTTCCACTCCAATCACTCTACAACCAGCACATAACCATGTCACTTTCAATTCATTACAGGTGCCCTTACAGGATGTTACGTTTTGCTGCTGATTTTGCCTGTGTGTAATCTCCAAGGTCCCGATTGCTGAGAAAATCTGGCACAATAGGCTTAATTTTGACAACTAGGTCCAAGAAATTTGGGAAGCCTCCCTGCTATAATACGATAGGGCAAAAATGTCTGAAATTCAAAACTTTAGACTTTGATAGTGAGTATCTCTAGAATGGAACAAGATATTGACAATCGGATAACAGCATAGCAGACAACAATATCTCCCATGTACATTGTACAAAAACATAATTTGGTGAACACAATATGGCCCACAGAAAGTGAAAAAATAAACTGGAGCTCAGATCCACCAGCCCTAGGAGACACACAAGACAGCATTGCACTGTGCAGTGCATCATCCAGTGTTCATTATACAATGATACAATGACTCTATAATGTCAAGTTGCTGTGCCATCGTCGACGACGTTGGCGACCATGCACTGCCAGAGCAGTCTGTTCTCTGAAGCCCTGATGAACTCTGTTGGGCTCACTTTGTCCTTTCATGATTCGCACAAGCTGTCCAGATACTTGAGTCTCTGATGTCTCCTTGCTCTCCTTTCATCTATCCTTCCCATCACCACCAGATTCTCCAGACCATGCTTTCTCAACATGTGCCCCAGAAAAGCTAGTTGCCATTGACATATTCTTTTCATTACTGTACGATGTACCCCTGCCTCTTTAAATACTTCCTCATTACATTTCTTCTCTGTCCAGGACATCTTTAGCATCCTTCGCAAAAACCAAACTTCCACAGCCAGCAACCTGTCCTTCATCACTTTCGAAATTGTCCACGTTTCATACCCATACAACAGAACCAACCAGACATAACACTACAGAACTCGTAGTCTTGTGTTAAAGTTGACTCTGTGACTGACAAGCACATTTTTTTCATATTACCCTAGACTGCCTTTACTTTTCTCTTAGCTTCTCCAATTCTTTGTTTTGTGTTGTGTTTTCTTTTGCCATCAATCATAATCAGACTGCCCAGATACGAAAATGAGTCTTTTCTATTAATGAAGATCGAGGACTCTGGTGGGACTTTTGCCTTGGAGATCACCATACTAAAGGTTTTGTTAATATTCACCTTTAACCCTCTATTGCCACTTTCTTGCACTACCACATCCAACAACTTCTGCAATATGCATTTTGAATCTGCCATCAACGCTGTATCATCCGCATAACACAGGTTATTCAGATTTCTTCCACCAACAGAAATTCCTTTATGAGCCTCTAGGTGAGATAAGATCTTGTCTGCATATAAGTTGAAAAAGTCTAGTGATGTAACACATCCTTGTCTTGCACCTTTCAGCATCCTAATACTTCTGCCTAAGTTTCCTTCAATCCTGATAGTTGCTGACTGTTTCCAATACAGAATGTAGTAAACCTAATGAAGCCCAAATTCCATTGTGCCGCCTTTGCAACAAGTCTGCGCGGACTTTGTGGTGGGCACAAACCATGAAAGTCTGCAACACAAATCATGTCGCTGACTTTCATGATTTTTGTCCACGACTTTCCCTGCAGGGAAGTTTCAGTGAAAGTCGACATAATGGAATTTGGGCTTTATCAAGCAAAAACAAGGGAAACATTAATACTACTTCTGATTTCGGTACAAACAGGCAATTCACTTGCAAGTAATCAAGAGCTCAATAGCTACTACATCACCAACAATATTGCGATGCAAAAGGAAGTCTGTTTTAACCAGACAGAGAAAAGCCATATAGCTATCATGCAAACATAACAACAAGGCACACATGCTCATGTGCAATGTGCATGGACAGATAACAGGAAATGTCTAACAATGACAGAGGCATAAAAAAAGAGAGAGAAAAATACACAAGCATCTTACCTCAGTTGTTCATCAACAACAGCATCGGCACTATCTGCCGAGCCCATGCGACAAGTGCCGGCTAACCGCTGTATCAGAGGAAATGCCATATGACGCACATAGCACTGCCAGTACTCATCAGTACCAGCCATGTGATGCAAACAGCTCGGCAGAATACGACCCAAAAGCTTGGCTCCAAGCGTCTTGAACATGTTCGTATCGACAAACTTCTCTGCCAGTCGGATTGCTGCATACACGACACGGCTCTTTCACAATCCATGCAGCATCAACACAGCTATTTACTGGCAGCTTAGTATTACTTTTTTACATGCTAACACGCAGTCATCCTTATAGGCTGCATTGTGAGTCTTGCTCGTCAGTCTGGCTAGGTCTGTCACATACGGGCTCGTAATTCCAAAATTAAAAGGCATAACAAAACCGAAAATCGGTGTAAAAGTTCGCCAGGGTGGGATTAACTGGTGTGCCAATTTTCAGCTCAAAAGATAAAAAAGTCAGGGCAGCAATGCAGTCTGTAGAGCTCTAGATGGACGGATGGCCACACAATGTCAGCACTGGGCTGACATATATTTGACAAAATAAGTCTGTGTACTGAAGTCCAATCTTCATCTGGAAACGGAAGTCATCCATAACCATCAAATTACCGAATAGTACAAAAGTAAAACACAACAATTCATATTTAATTATCTATATACATTAGGTGACAAAAAACAATTTACAACCACCTATCACATATGCTGATGATGTATCTCTGACCAGGATTGCAAAAAATAACAAACAATCTGTAGCTTAAATAGTGCCAGTATGTTAAAAAGACTTCAACGGCATAAAATTACAGCTAACTGATTAAAAGAAAAAAAATCTTTTTAAAAATTACCGCTAACAGCAGCTTTTATGTCGGCATCCACACTGAGGATTTGTGGATCAATTAGTGGCGCATCATGTGGATCAGAGCTCCGTAATCGAACAGTGCCGACACTTTGCGGATGAAATATAACAGGCATCAGCGAAAAGCCATCACACATGTTCAAGTCTCCGTGGTGTTCTTCAACAATCTTCCCAACATTTCAAACTCAAATTTTCACACTATCTAGATCAACCCATAGAATATAATCCCCACATCTGCTGACTGAACTGCGCATGGAAGAACTGGTTTCAGCCAGACCAACATTTTCCATCCAATCCAATCAGCCCCCTTCTCTCTGCTTCACAATTCAGACTAAAATTTGGTGGGTTTCTCATCAAAATTAGCCTTAGGTGCTACAAAAGTTTACTTACTGACTTATGAAAGCCGCTGCCTGATGACAGAAGAACATCTAATCTGTAAAATCACCAATCCAGCTATTTCCAGAAGTTTTTGTGCTGAACAGATTTTATTTAACTTCTTTCTCATTCATTCTGCAACAGACCAACTAGGCTCTGTCAGTTACTTTAGATATGACGTAAATTTTTTTACTGTAAAAACCATTAGAAAATTGTTAATGTGTGCTTAAACAAAAAGCATAAACTCAATGTTCCTAACTGAATTATTCATGCAGTATGAGTTACTTCTAGCAAATCCAGCACTAGCAGTAACTCAGCCACCTGAGCATTGATGTTGCTAATCTGGACAAACTGTGACATTGTTTCTGGTGAGCTTCCAATCAACGTATTGAGCAATCGTATTTCAACATCTGGCACCACGTTGTCTGCGTTACTGCCAGTATCAGTTCGTGTGAACACGCTGCCTTCCAGAAAACATGGACAGCTCAGATAACCTGTAACGCCATTTATCCAGCATCACCATGTATGCAAAGTACATTACAGAATGCAAAACTAAATGACACTATATGGAAGATGACAATTTCCATTCATGATATGTTACTAACTTTCACTGCATGCACAATGTTGTTCATCATGAAGTACTACAGGCTTAGAATCACAGACCGGATTGTACGTTATGGTATACTCGTTCTCAAGTAACCACATCAATCTGCAAAACCCTGACAGTTTGCATAACAATGTAATATGGACAAGCTAAATAAATACAGGGTGGGCCAAAAAAACCGGACCTGTTTGAGCGTTGATAACTCAGCGATGGTGAATGGTAGAAAGACGTGTGATACGTCAAAAGTTTCAGAATGCTGTAGAGAATAAATGACATATTTGCATAGTGAAGCATTTAAATATTCTTTGCTTAATTTGCACAAATATTCGTCATCCCCAAAATTCTGCCAAATTTGACTGTAACACGTGGATTTAACATAAATATATGAGCTTTTATAACTTAGCGATGTTCATCGATGGAAAGGCGTGTAATATGCCAAAAGTTTCGAAATTGTGTACAGAAGAAGTGTACAACTTGCATGTCTCAGCATTTAGATATTCTTTGCCTTATTTACACAAATTTGCCCCACCCCTAAAATCATGCTAAAATGGCAATAACACATGAATTTAAGTTGATTGTCATTCAGCATACAGTGAAATATCAACAATCATTAACAGATACGTTGAGTTTAGATAAAATTCGACATAGGCAGTTGCCCAGCTTTTGCATTCATAACCGTCATCAGTCCTTTTAGACAGCTGATCGATCGCTGGAGTCAATGTGTTCAGGATCATCTGAGCCCAGCATTCGACTAGCACACGTTTTAGCTGGTCAGATACTGAAATTTTGTGACCATGCTATCTGTTGCAATGTCCCCACATTGAATAATTCACAAAATTTAAATCTAGATTTTTGGCAGTGAGTTTTTGCCTAATTTCAGGGGTAATGAAGATTTATGCAAATTAAACAAAAAATATTCAAATGATTTGCTATGCAAGTTCGGCCGTTTTTGTCCACAATATTCTAAAACTTTTGACATATAACACGTTTTTCTACGGGTAACCATCGCTGAGTTATCAACGCTCAAACAGGTCTGGTTTTTTTGGCCCACCCTGTATAAAGATTAAAAGAAATACGGAAAGCGAATATTCTGGATAGATCTAGGTTCTTTGTGTTATTTAGAGACAGAACTGGTAAAAAAAGCAATTAAATTAGCATATTACATAACATAATTATTAAAAACGCATGCAAATAGACTATAAATAGCTACCAGTACAACCCCAGTAACATGACCATTCTGAAGACACCGTAAAACCCCCTCATAGTTCCCCGACTCGTTGTGAAAATTTTTAATATAACAGTAATCATAATAGTACAAAATAATGCTAGTACTATGCTACTGAACACGAACGTTGCCGGAAATGCAAAGTTCATAATAAAGCTTTTCCTTACATTTTGCAAACTTTGGCCAATTTCTTGACATTTCCCTGACTAGCAGTAATATCGCTGATCTCATCACCAAAGTTACACCACAACAAGCCAGCTTACTACTGAGGTGGGTGACCATGTGCAGTCACAGCACATTCATATTCAACCAAGCCACCCAAGTCAACTCAGCTTGGCCATCCCTCACTGAGTAAGCAAAGAGAGTACTGGTAATGATGATGATGATGATGATGATGAAGGACGAATAAACTTCAGAATGGCATTAAGTCCTAAGACTACAAGGACACGTAACAATAAGCTTGAACAGTGAAGTCACGTAATAGTAGTCAGCGCAATGAGACGTTCTTAGTCATGTCTGTAAAACCGGGCAAAAAGTTCAGTTTTCAGTCTGCTGCAGAGAACTTGCAACGACGGCGATGACCGGACTGACTCCGGCAAACTGTTCCAGACCAATGCAAGTCACTGGAAAAGTGTGGTCACCAATGGTAGAACCCACAGTGTGTGGAGTGACCAGCGCTGATGTAGTCGAAGAGCACAGTCATCGACGTGAGTTGAAGTGTGACACGAGCTGAAGATATGAAGCAGGTAGCCAGGTGCAGAGCCGTGAAGGCAGTGATACACTAGCACTGCCAGCTGGAACGAAACACGTTCTGGCATCCGAAGCCAGTGTAATCTGCGCAGTAACGGCTGAATGTGGTCCTGGCGACAAGCTTTGAAAATCAGCCATGCAGCGGCGTTCTGCAGCCTGTCCATGAGTTGCTTCGGAAGGCCGGCAAGAGTTGCGGAGCTGTAGTCAAGCCTGGAAAACACCAGCGCCATGATGAGCGACTGCATCACGTCGTTTGACACAGATCGGCGTATCCTTCATAGTTAAGGGCAGCAAAACACTTTGAACATGTCTGACTGACTTGGGTACGCATCATCAGGTCAGCGTCAATGCAAATACCGAGATCGCGCACGCATCTGACAGGTGACACAAGATCAGAGCCAACAGCCAACGGATCAGAAGGTAGCTGACTTCGTCGATGGGCTGAAGCGCACCACAGTACTTCCATCTTGGATGCATTGAGCTGAAGTTGATTGGAATGCATCCAATCAGCGACGGCAGCGACACAGTCAGCAACACGTTTCCATATACTGTCGGTGTCCCCGGGTCGACAGAAGCCGTAAATCTGGGTGTCAAAGGATTCACCAGCTGTACCAGATCTGCTGTATATAAAAGAAAGACTATTGGCCCCAGGACCGACCCCTGTGGGACTCCACACAACACTGGTAGTGGAGCTGACCTGGATGAAGACTTCCGATGGAGGTCAAAACGTCGAGGTACAAACAATTTTCTGGTCGTAATTGACGAATTTATTACTGTAAAAGTCATGTTACCAGGACTAGTAGCACAGTGACCGAGTCAGTTAAAGATGCTGGCTATTAATCAAGCTGGTCACCTGGCTGTCATAGATTATATTCTAACTTAACTGTGTTTAGCCCACACCGGCTCAAAGTGTAGCAAAGAAAATGAGCTCCTATGCAATGGACCGAGCTGTTTAGCATCTGTTCAAAATCTTCTTCTTCTTCTGTCAGATAAGTAATTGAGTCTAACCTGTTCCAAACAACATGTAGTCCATCTTTGCTAGCAACGATCGTGCTTTGAATTCTGTTACTGCAATCGGTTCTTTTAGCGTAAACTCTGCACCGATGAAACTGACTGGCATCTGAAGTGAGTTGCCAACAGGTCGATCAACAATCACTGGAATCTACAGGTACACCTAACTGATCAGTTAGCAGAAATGCTTACACACACATGGTACAAACTTCATACATGAAATATGTACGCTAAACCCAACATGCTTTGCAAAATAATTATCGCTGATTTGAAACATTGATTTTCCATTGAAGTTAAATACTGAAGATCACAGTAATCACAAATGCTATAACATTACGATATCTGCAGAGTCAATGCAATAGACCTGTCTATGCAAATCTTCTCTTCACCCGTGTCCCAGGATAAAAATTGTTAATAATTAACACCAAAATACTGCAGAATTCACCAATATTAACCTGTAATTCAGCCAGGTGTTGACTTGGTCCAATGCCAGACAGCATGAGTAACTGGGCTGAGCCAATGACACCAGCTGACAGTATCACTTCTTTACGTGCCTTCACTGTCCGCACCGCTGTGCCATTACGAGAGAAAACCACTCCCACTGCCTGAGTCCCTTCAAATACTACCTACAACATGTTTCACAAACCTGGTATGCACTGCTACTCACATTCATACCTAATCAACAAAACTGGTTCAATAAGTGAGAAAGTAAGAAAACATTTACAGTGTGTTTAAGCTCAATCAGCTGCACTTGAGTAGCAAGTTACACCAACCACAGACTTCTAAGACACAAGCTGGTCAGCTATTCGTAACAACGTGACTGCTTCTCAACTGTCAGTTGACAGACTTTCATCCACACATGAATAAATACTCAAGTGATTATATCACCACATAGCTACAATTACGCAGAATATGGTACAGATTAAACAAAAAACCACACTGTGCTAAATATTCAAGTCCTATATCCCTTCACCATGAACCATAAAATTTTGTAAACTGAAGCTTAGAATTTGTCCAAATTTTCCACGGAAAAATGTCAGCCCCCTAATAATGCAGTCAAGGTAGATCCTTCTATCATTGTGCAAAACTATGTCAAATGATCCAGCACATATTGCCCAAAACTATGTTTTATTTCACAATGTTAAATTGCAACACTACTATACTGTGTCCAAAAAAGTAACCCCCTAGACATCGTACTATAAAAATACCAAATCTAAACAAATCTGAACAAAATTATGTACACTTAATCACCAATAAATTGCAAAAACAAGTGCGAAATTTCGTTGACAAAAAAAGGTTGAAAAATATGATTTTTAGCGGAGTTATTGATTGTTGAATATCAATAACAAAATATCTCTGTTACCAATATGAAGTTACACTTGTAAATAAACTCTTCAGTTAATAAGCATTTGCGTAACTTCAACAAACAACATTTAATTTTTGAAAACTTTTGTGTAACAATGCGCCATTTATTAGCAACAAAAGTGCCAAGTTTTGGTTTAATCCGTTAAAGCTAACAAGAACTATAGCGGCTTTTGTGAGGTCACCTCAAAACACATCAGTTTCAGGTCTGACGTCGTCCACAAAAACCTGAAACTGAATGGTTTTGGGGTGTCCTCACAAAAGCTGCTGTAATTATTGTTTGCTTTGGCAGATTTAACCGAAATTTGACACTTCAATTGCCAATAGATAGCGCAGTGTTTAAATAAAATTTTGCCAAAATCAGATGTTTTCTGTTAAAGTTACGCAAGAGTACATTAACAAAAAAGTTTACTTATGTAATGCCTCATTGATAACGGAGGTATCTTGTTATCGATATTCAACAATTAATAACTCCACCAGAAAATGTTTTTCAAAGAAATTTAGCGATCAGTTTTGCAATTTATTAACCACTAAGTTAACGAAATTTTATTAAGATTCGTTTACATTTGACTTTTCTATTGTACGATGTCTTCGGGGTTACTTTTTTACCGGCTACAGTGCAAAACCAAGTTTGTCACAAAATTCGTTGGCACTATAAACTGTGTACAGTAAAAAAGCAAACCCCTAGACATTGTACAACAAAAATGTCAAATCGGAACAAATCTAAATAAAATTTTGAACACTTAATCCCTAATAAACTGCTGAAACGACCACCAAATTTCGTTGAAAAATATAATTTCTTAGCAGAGTTATTAATTGTTGAAACAAAAATTTCTCCGTTACCAACATGGCGGTACATACTGCAGTTGCTCAATCGGAAGTGACGTGTTTACACAATTAACGTAAACAATAATGTGAACAATAACAAAATGGTACTTTCTGCGGATGATCGTTTTACCTAAACTGATGAGACAAGAGAAAGGATATAGTGCTAAAAAGTTCATCGCGGAATATCCCAGCAAACTGTGGACAATGTCAGCATTAAACAAAATTTTGCGGAAGATCAACACAGACGGACACTTTGGGGTGACCTCATAAAAGCTGCTGCAACTATCGTTTGCATTGGCAAATTTAACTGAAATTCGACACTGACTGCCAATAGATGGTGCACCGTTGATGCATAATTTTGCCAAAATCAGACGTTGTTTGTTGGAGTTACGCAAATATGCAGAGAGGTTTACTTACGTAATGCCATATTGGTAAGAGAAATATCTTGTTATCAATATTCAACAATTAATGACTCCGCTAAGCAATGATGTTTTTCAACGAAATTCAGCGGTCGAATCAGCAATTTAATGGAGATTAAGGGTACAAAATTTTATTCACATTCGTTCAGATTTGACACTTCTACTGTACAACGTCTTTTTCACTGGACACAGTGTACTGCTTATACATCTTATGTAATGGATTGTGCGCTGCTTACAGCGTGAGGCATGTTTGAGACATGCTGCATGTTTTAGTGTTTTGCTATGGCACGAATGCATTCTGCGACATGCTACTTTGCAGTGTTGTAGTGCTAAATCTGGTGGTCCGTTTGGCTGTTCCGGTTTGATGATTTAACGCCATGTTTCATCCGTCTCTGACACTTGATGTTTTGCCATGTTACAATGGGTGACTTCACTTTTTGACTTAGACTTTCGCTGAGCCTTTTCGCTGAGTGAAAGCTAAAGCTGAACGTTAAAGTCTGTACTTAGACCACAGTTCAACTAAACTTTGGTCTAAGTCTACTGACTTAGACCAAAACGATTAAAATGGTGGAAAAACAGATAAACCTAACAGGAAATAAATCAACCATTTACACTTGGATTTATTTGCCTATTTAATTGCGCCGCGCACGCAAATAACGTAATTACGTAACATCTGACGTCACTGCATATTCATTACGGCATTTATCTTTGGTACTAAACTGCTTTAATTTACTAAACTATCCGTACGCATGACTGTAAATAGTCGCCATGTTTTCGCTCAGCTAAAGTCAAAAGTTGAAATGGATTCAGGCTCAGCGAAAGTTAAAGGTCCATGGCCACGGTCAAACTCACTCGCGCAATTTCTGTAGATTTAAATTAGACATTTAACCTCGCATACATAATATGTCGATTTGAGCTTCATAAATATATGAAATTAATGCGTGACTTCAAACGAAATGCAGCATTACGTTACATTATGCGAAATATTCTAATCTATCAGTGCCCGCAGTGACGTTATGACCCTAGCCCATATAG
>Ga0209367_1001530_pt1 | contig 28633 bp, 14 predicted proteins | sample WorMetLIZISLAND2_FD_187412 | JGI IMG/M metagenome (GOLD analysis project Ga0209367, IMG submission 187412) | Marine gutless worms symbiont microbial communities from Max Planck institute for Marine Microbiology, Germany - Olavius geniculatus... ...
AGACGGTCAAGATGTAAGATGTCGGTGCGTTAAATCAACTGATGACCGGCCCCACCTGTACGGTCAGCAGCCGAAACCACCTGTTCTGTCCTGCTGTATAATGTTATGACAGACAGAATATAGTCCAGTAAGCCACGAGAAACAGGCCAATGCCGGCCGGTACTTAGTACATAATCTACGATTAGTTCGCCGCGTCTGTGCTTGCTTTGGGATAGCCAGCAACACTCAGGGTGCTGGCTGCCAGTTAGGGCGATAAATCAGGTGCTGAACGGTCTGTCAAACACCTGCCGCCCGTTACGTTATGACAACCATGCAGAAGTACTGCTGGCCTACCTGGTAAGCAGAGACTCCAATCCACATACGGATAAAGGTAAAGGTAAAAGTCATCACTTGCTATAGCACTCCTTATCGTTGCTCAGAAGTGAGTTTACAATCTCGGAAGTGGCAGCTGATTGGCATGAGCTAATGATACCGCAGCGCACTATGCGGCCATCCATTGCTCGCCTTAACGAACAACTGGACTCGTAGTTTGCAGCTAGCAGACATACCACCGCCCCAATCAGCCACACTAGGACTTCAGCCCGTAGCCCGTAAGCCATTACTCATTTCCTGTCCCACGGAGGGTAGGAGACTGAGTTGGCCTGAGCACACCGTAGGTTAGCAACTTGCTCAATGTTGCTTGCAAATGACGGCAGTGAGAATCGAATCGCAACCTGAAATTTACGAGTCGACACTAACCACTAGACACTTGCAACTATACAGGCAGGTAAATGTGAACAACTTGCCCAAAGTTGCTATTTGGTACAGTAGTGCATCGGCTGAGCACTGAACCGTGGACCTTTCGGTCTTGTATCCAACGCCCTAACCGCTGAGCCACCAAGCCACCAAGGGATGCATGCAGGCTAATCGCCGTCGTCACATTAATACTTATACGGTAACAATGATGCAACTTCACTACTTGTGGGAAAAACAGTCTGCGGCTGAATAAACCGCAAAGTTATCAACACAAATGTAACTATGTTTGAGGGTCGTTAGCACCATGTTTGTGAGTACATGTCAGTGACGTTATGGCTCGGGTCAGTCAAGATGTTGTCAGTGCGCCAAATCAGCTGATGTTCAATCAAACCACCTGCCCAATGTACATTGTATAACGCTATGACGGCCGAAATATGGTCCGACTATAGATTTCGGTGTTGCTTTTAGCGTTAGTGTGATCAATCAGTAATAGTAATAAGCAATCGTATTGCAGTAAGCCTACGCGTATATGTAACTGAAATGTGATAACCAAAAAAAACTAAAGTAAAGACAACTACCGAGAACTAAAGACGCGCAAAAAACTAAGACTAATGCTGCCTATTGGGACGACCGCCTTAGGCCTATCATGTCGTCGCACAACTCATTTGCAAGCAACCTTTAACCAGTTGTTAAGCTACTGCATGCTCAGGCCAACTCAGCCTCTTACCCTCGGCGGGATGGGAAATGAATAGCAGCTTGCTACTGTGGGCTACTGTGGCTGATTATGGCGGTGGTATGTCTGCTAGCTGCAAACCGCGCGTCCCATTGTTCGTTGACGTGCGGGCAATGAATGACCGCATAGTGCGCTGCGGTATTATTGGCTAATGCCAATCAGCTGCCATTTCCGAGACTGCAAAGCGCATCTGGTCACAAGTCTAACGCGTGTTAGCAGCGCTATAGTAAGTACCTGATTTTTACTATATTTTACTTTATTCCATCAGAATCAGAGCAAAGTACCGCTACTTCTTTCCTTGCCGTAAGCGGTGCGCTCGTCCTGAAGTCAAGTCAGACAGCGCTCATTCTTCGAGTGGACAGGCGCCTAAAGTTGCCATCGTCTCTCCATTAGGCCCACGGCCCAGTTATTTCGACTTTTTGTAGATTTATTGTTTAAAAAATTTACAACAAAGTGGCGAATCCTTAATTTTGGTAGGCCTATAAAAGAACGGAAGAGTAGAGGTAGGATGTTCAGAGGGAGCTGTGCTCTTTTCCCCGATTTTTAAAAAATTTTATGCAGAAATAATCCATTTTTGTGCAAACTTTCAACTTGGTTAAAATGCATTTAGTTAATAGGTGAGGGGTGCCCTTCCTGCCCTCTTTCCTGAATCGTTACTGACAACGCAGCAAAAGTCTATCCATCAGTCTACGGTTTATCAGTGGCGTCGTGACAAAAAGAAGCAGCGGGGGCTAATTATCTTCTCCCCTAATTTTTAGCTTGTCGAAAAAATTAATTCTAAAATGAGAGGACTTGCGGCTGTATATCTCCTACAATGGGGGAGGGGAGTTTAGGAACAAAATTGACGGTTTGAGCACCCGTTATCTCATCTGTCAGACAACTGCAGTCGGAAAATTGCAACTACGTGCCTCTCCACGCTTTTTTGCTTACGACGCTGCTGAAAGTTTGCATAAAAATCAAATAACCAGCGATACGACGAATCTACAACAAATCAGAGTAAGTGGAGTTGGCGCTATACATTGGCTATTGGCGGCAGATCGGCCGATACAAGTTTTTCTCATCTCAGATTCAGCAGCAACGAATGAGATCAGATGCTTCACGCCATGTGTTGCGTTTTGCAATTGCGCTGCAGGTAGGCTAAACTTTTGTGACTATTATTTCGTTCTTCGTAGTGTGCAGTTTGCGAAAAAAAGTAGCCGCTTAAAATTTTTACCACTTTTTGGCAACCGCTTTAAATTTTGATGGGAAATTTCACACATTTTATTATTGTCCGTTAACGCACACACGCAAATGGGCTAAACGTAGGCCTACAGCAGGTAGCGGAATTTGAATGCAATTAACTCACGGGCACAAATTCCAAAAAAATAAAAACTGTTTTTGCTGCCCGTAGCAGATTTGCACAACTTCAAGTCAGTAAATGGAAATTGACATTTTATTTCGAGTTAGCTGTCAATGATTTGTATTTATTGTCATGATCATATATGTTTTAAACGAGGCATTTCCCAATTCTGGCATATACACGGTGTTTCATAAAAAGGGACCCCTTTTTGTTTGTTTTCATAATTCACTCAAATGATGAGCAATTTGCATAAAATTTTTACCAGTTGTAGCTGAATAAATACAAATTCGAAATGTTTTAACAGAACATGGCAGTTGATTAAATATTTTTTGCTAGTCGTGATGTAACGCTGACATTATAATCATGTGTCACGGGTACAAACAGGTTAATGCCAATTGATGCTACCAGTTGCTCCTGCTTCAGTGGTGAAAAATCTGGTTCGTTGGTGTCAAATATTTAAAGTTTTACAGTTGCAGCCACAAAAACGTGCAAAGCGATCGAATTTACGTGTCTATGGGGATAGTTGGTCTTTCACATGTTCGAGCAAGACAGTGCACTATCACACCGAGCTTGCAAGATGTCGAGTTTTTGGATCACAAGACGCCCGATTTCATGTTTTCATGTTGCTCAGTGCTGATACGATAAGCATTTTTCATTAGCGAACCAGATTAAGTTCACCATCGAAGCAGGGTAGCAACTGACAGAACCAGTTGAGACTAGCATGTTTGTACCTGTAACACATGATGACGTCAGCGTTACATCACGACTAGCAAAGAATATTTAACCAACTGCCATATTTTGTTTAACATTTCGAATTCTTATTTCTTCAGCTACAACTGGTAAAAATTTCATGTAAATTGCTCATAATTTGAGTAAAATATGAAAATACAAAAAGGGGTTCTTTTTATGAAACACCGTGTATAGGCCATATACATAGGTCTACGTTATACAATATACTGTAGGCCTAGGCCTATTTGCCAAATAGAGATAATAGACCTATAAATGCCTGCATTCAGCGACTCCTAATGCCACGCATTTTGCTGCTTTCAGAACTGAGACTGGTCGCCGATGTCATCTGTCTATCAGGCAGATTTATGTCTGTAAAATTAGACTATTTTATCTAATAGCTAGTCTTTGGTAGGCCTACATGTAACTGTAATGATTCACAGCGTGTCGGGTAAAAATCTTACCACTTAAAACATCCATAATCGTTCTGATTTCCATTTCGTGGCGTACGCGTATTTGCAAAGTCGGTGGTTTTCGACTTTTCGTCAGTTTTGCAAATTTCCAGTGGCGCTCGATCTGCCAGGTATCGAATAGGCAAAAGGCTGACGCTATAATAACCTGTGCTGCAGGGCGCCTAACGCTGGCAGCGTTTAGTGCTAGCGATGCCAAGAGTTTGCTGTCATTAGTTCACACGACTGTTATGCATACCTTTATGGCATCTGTATATTGGACCTATTTGCATGTTATTAGGCATGACCTCTGTACAGGCACCGAGCCAGTGTCACCTGTTAATGACAGCAACTCGGCCATAAAACAGTAGTGGGTCAAGCTCATCCTGTCCGTAATTATCATAGACCTATACACATAAGTTTTCCTACGAAATTCAACACAGTTTTGCAACTGTTCATCTCTATGCATTTTTATATTTGGCTTTTATATTTATAATATTCGCGTCTATTATTTAATCGTCTTAATAGGCCGCATTACGAGGTTTGCCCGTCTGTCTGTCTCCCTGTCAGTGCGAGTTTTTAACTTGACAAAAAGTGTACAAAACAAAAATTGAAAAAAAAATCGGTGCGAAGGTTTCTTGAACAGAAGTAACCAGCGTGCCAGTTTTCACCTTTAGAAATCAAAGGTCGCGGACAGACTTAGGCGGTTAGGCTATGATTGTGCAGCTCTAGACGGCCGGACGATTATCTTCATCTTTATCTTCCAAATACATGTATTGTGCAGATTCTTTGGGAAATATCGCACTGTTGACTACATTTATATTTTCTGAGCAAGTGCGCAGAGAAAAATATTTCTAAGGCTATATTACATACTGAGATCTGAACGGCACACTTTAGATAAAAATATTAATTTGAAAAAGATTATAATGCTGGTAAAGGTCTACGCGTTGTGGCTGTTGCAGCTGCTGCTTTATATTTTTGTCCTTTGCGTAACAAGACACTGTTGTACGTGTAAACATAGGCTACCTTTTGTTTCAGTACCAGCGTTGCGTGCTATAAGCTGACATGACGATTCAAACCTTTTCTGGCAAAGCTACATTGACCCTTGCTACATGCGTGCTTATTTGTTTTTTGACTTTATTAGACTACTTTTATTAGTTAATTGAAAAAGCCCAGTGTCTCAGGAACTAATAATGGACGCCTATCGATAGAAAACATTATACAGAATTCAGTTAATTTTTTCCCGCTTGACATTTACACACCAGCATTTGTTCCATTTATCTGATTTGAGTTCTGGTTAAAACAGTTTCTGTTCTTTTATTTTACGTGCTAGATAAAACTAGCAGTTTGCGTGCTCGTTTTCAGCTCGAAACATGTAGCATGTCATATCATATATCATAAGCATGTCGTTCAGTCAATCTCCATGTGTGCAATCGTATCAAGATGCCCCGAGGTAAAATCTATACACGCCGAACATGCACAGACTGAAATACATTACATGGGCCACGTCCACCTGCGATCGTCAAGCCAATATTCGCGCGTTTTGACTCATACGATATGTTATGATGAGGCTACATGGACTGGACACGACATTTGATTAATCTCAGGCGCACGATACACTGGTCAGAAATGACGGTGCACGGCGACGATTTATCATACTCAACTTTCAAAGACTTTCATCACTGTCCTCTAACTTTTCGAGTTACGTTTATTGGCGTAGCCAAGGGCGGCGGGAGGCCTATAGGCGCCCGCTTCCCAACTTCAGTTGTGAATAAAAAAGTGTGCAGTAAACGATGTACTCGCTGCGTAAATTTTGGGGGAAGGGTGGGCTTTTTAATGCCCAAAATGCGTTTGTGACTTTAAACCCCGCTCGGGAATCAGGGCGAGCCGACGACGATACCTCAGACTGCTTAGCTGGTGAGGATGGTGTCGCTGCCCTACCCGAGAAACTCACCTTTGCTATCAGACTTAATATCGGCCTCGATTGTTGGTTTTCAGCTCTCATTCGACCCCTCTAAACTGTAATTCAATTCTTGGCTACGACGTTATCTTTCATAATGTATTATTCATCTTTGTTGTCTGTCCAGTGCTAGAGTATAAAATCACCTGAGTGTTCGTGCGTCCGTGCGTCCAACATTTCTTACGCTATCTTCCTGTCACCTTCCATTTCCCATGCCCTTTCTCTTTTCCTTCTCTTTCCGCTTTTTCTTTCTCTTTCCCTTCTTTTTCCCTTTTCTTTTTATCTTTTCTCTTCCCCATTTTCCTTTCCTTTTCCCTTTCCCTTCGCCATTCCCTTTTCCTTTCCCTTCCCCTTTTTCTTGTCTTTTTCCCTCTTTTCCTTTCCTTTCCCTTTTTTCTTCCGCTTACTCTTTTTTTTACCTTCCGCTTTCTTTTTCCTTTACCTACCCTTTCCCTTCTCTTCCCCTTTTTCTTCTTTCCCCCCTTCTTTTTGTTCTTCCCCTATCCCTTTCTCTTTTTCTTCTCCCCCTTCCCCTTTCTGTTACTCTTACCCCTTTCTCTTTGTTCTCCTTTACTTTTTCATTTCCCTTCCCCTTCCTTTTATTTTTCTTTACTTTTCTCCTTCCCCTTTTCCTTCCGAAGGTTCGGGGGAACGCTGCAAACTCCTTCAGCGGCATCCAGGGCCGAACTCCGGCCGCAAACACATTTTTTACAATCGAAAGTGTCAACAGTTGCACCAGCGTGACACGGCATATGACGTGCCTGGCTACAAAATAATAATTATCGAAAAAATGCACACAACACGCAGCCACAACCCCTGAGGCATGCCGCGTATGTTAAGTTAGCAACAGAAACGTGCGGTGTGCGAACTGCCGATAACATATACTCAAATTCACGGCGTAAAATGCAGCAAACAAACAAAGAAATACAGAGAAAAAGAAAAACAAAACAATAGAAAACGCGTTAAACGCAACACATCTCGGAATAAAACTCCAAAATCACTGTCACAACTCAAAAATCAGTTTACAGATAAACTTCGAACGTCTCTTGTGAATCATAATGTCACTTTCCTGTTTTAGCTTATGCAGAATTTATTTCCTTTGTTTAACTGAGCAACTGTGCAATAATGAACAGTCATTTCAGCAGCATTTCGTTTTATGCTTGATATTTGCATCAATAGCTGAACATTAGATAAAGAAGTGAGAATAGACCTATACCTCCCCCTTGTACAACAGTGTCATACTTAGGCTACTTACTTACTACCCGACGGTACCCGGTAACAAACCCGATAACGGCAGCCCTAGTTTTATTGCTTATAAAAACGTGCGGTCAACAAGGAGTGATAAAAAAAATTAAATTTAAACTGTAAAGCAATCATTTGTAAGAATCGCAGTAGCAGTACAAGCTGAGTGCCGTTTAAATATGCGGACCTGGTAAGCTACATGTCACTCACTAGCCGTAACACCGTTTCGTTTTTATGCAGAAACAGATGTACAGATGTGTGACGTCATACAGCGACGACCGGTTGCAGGCTCAGTATCATATGAACGCCGCCGGACGAAAGTAGTAAGTAAAGCGGTGACAGTCGTCCTCGGCCGATCCAGCATCGCTACGCAGACCGAGTCGGACGCATCGGACGTGAATCGGTGCTGCCACTTGGGGAACACAACAACCGCGTCTCGGCAGTGCATACCAGCTGAATATCCTAGCCAGCAGTTCCACCGTTTCCGTTACTGGGATCGACCAGAAGATCAGTGCTGTCAGCTGGATTTCGTGCCTTGGCCGTGCCGTCAGTTACTGCAAAATGTTGACCGGGACCCTGCTACCGCTGCTGCTGCTGTTGATGATGACGATGACGGTGACGGTTTATCATTCAACACGTACCAGACAGAATTCGAGGTATACGTTCGGCAGTGGTTACGTTAAAAAGATGCGTGTAGCCGTCTCCGAAAAAAAACTCTAAGATACCGGTACAACTCCAGCTGGCGATAGAGGGGCCATAAGATATCGAGCGAGACTCGACAACCGCGAAACGCCGGAGCGCCGTGGGGGCTGGGATGGGCACGCACCTTGGTTTCTCCCGCTGCTCAGTAGGCCTATAGAAATATGAACGCTATGTCAGCAGAACTTTTTTCAAAAATCGATCCCAGTTCTGCAAATAGGCCGATTTGTGGTTTGTTCTTTCTTCCGAAACAACTCGTTTTTAGCTGCGAGCAACTCCTTTTTCGGGACATAGAAGAGGTTTTTATGGGTGTAAGTGTGCATAGCCGTTCATGTAAACCGATCTCAGAGCTAAATAGCGTCATTTGCCATATGAAATCACACAGTGTTACGTATAGCTGCCACATGACACAGGAAAACGTGTTTCGTCTCGCCTTAACCTCATCCACGCAGGCCGGTAAGCCTACTTTAATCACCTATCCCAGAGGGATGGAAGGCTGAGTTAACAATGGTACAAGAGTGTGCTACTGTCGTAGCAAACGGACTGCCCGATGCGTTTATTTTTGTTTACAATCTCGCTGCCGGATGACTTTATGCGTTTTGCAAATAAAGAATACAATTTTACTAAACTGCGCTGGCGGCGATATATTTGACACAGAATTTGTAATGTTTTAAGACAAAGTCACAAATAGTATTGATAGAACAAAGACCCTGAGCTAGTTATTTTTTAATCACATATTGAATATGAGGTTGGGGACAGTTAAAACTTGCAATTCTCCGACAGACAGTTGCAAATTGTTGACAGACGAGATTACATGTGTTCAAAATTTTATTTTAGCTCGTAAACATCCCGTCACTAAACGTAAGATTTTAAGCTCCAAATTTTGTAGTTTTAGAAGGTAATTTTCGGATATGGGATATAACGATTAAAGAAAGGGGCAAATGTCCCATACCCCCGTCAGGACGTCACTGGTGATTTTCGCTGTTTCGCTGAGTGGCAAAGCAGCAGATTTTGATGGTGTTACTGCATAACATTTAAGATTTAGTCACTGTTTGCTATCATGTGTTTTATCTAAGCTATATAATTTTATATTACGATTGGCTTATGTGCCTCATTGTTTTGGTCTATCCTACACTGTCCATGTAGTTAAAAATAACACGAACATCCATAGCAAAACTATCACTGTTGATGATTTTAGAGGCATCTCCATTAGTTCTGTGCTTTTCAAGGTGTTAGAACACTGTATCATCGACGGTTATCATTATTTTTTGAGCACAAGTGACAATCAGTTTGGCTTTAAGCGTGGTCTAAGTTGTTCTCATGCTATTTTTACACTTAGAACTGTTGTCGATCATTATATGAATTATGGTAGCACTGTTAATGTTTGCTCTCTTGGCCTGTCAAAAGCTTTTGACAGGATGAATCATCATGCTCTGTTCACTAAGCTCATGAAGAGAAACATTACCGTCAACCTTTTGTCGTTACTCGAACTTTGGTTTTCAGTTAGCATGATTTGCGTTAAATGGGGTCTTGTGTACTCAGATTACTTTAGTTTGTCATGTGGAGTTCGGCAAGGTGGTGTTCTCTCTCCATGTTTGTTTGCCATTTTTATTGACAGTGTTGGTTGTTACTATATTGCTGTATGCAGACGATATTGCACTGCTCGCCCCTTCGCTGCAGCTTTTGCTGCATACGTGTGAGGATGAGGTTTCATGCTTGGACATGCGATTAAATAACAAGAAATCTGTTTGCATTCGTATTGGTCCGCGTTATAAAGCCGATTGTTGCAATCTTGTAACCAGAGACAATTGCAAATTGCTTTGGTGTAACAGTATTAGATACTTAGATGTATATATGACATCTTCAGCTGTATTCACTTGCTCCTTCAGCAATTATAAAACAAATCTTTTCGATAAAAAACTTTTCGGGCTTTTAATGCACTTTTTGGCCGTGTTGGCCGTGCCACTTCACCCGGCGTCATTGTACAGCTGTTTAAAGCGAAATGTCTGCCGGTGTTATACTATGGCTTTAAAGCTTGTTCTGTTAACAAAACCGTGACTAAGTCTTTGCAATATGTCATTAAGAGTTGTTTCAGCAAAATATTTCAGACTAGGTCTGATGACGTTATTGCTGAATGTATGAATATGTTCAATTGTTTATCTGTAGCTGATGCAATTTCTAGATGTGAAAGAAATTTTTTGTCACGGTTTAGCCAGTGTAATAACTTTTTATGTCATCTTTGCTGTCTTGCTGCATTAATTGACTTCTGACTATGTGCATTATATTACATTTTAGTTAAGTCTTGATTAAGTTCTAGTTAAGTTTTATTGTTTCTTTGTTTATTCCTTGTTTATTTCTTGTTTACCGAATACGGTGAATAAAAATGTGTGTGTTGTAAACAGCGCCATCAGCTGGAGTGCGGTGAATTCGTTCCGCTGCCCATCGCGCCGACTTCCACGTGGCATCAGTGCTGTTCGTTGAACACCACGACTACCACAACAACTAGCAGCAGTAGCAGCGGCTGCAGCATGTCACCGCCTGAAAAACGTTGTCCGCACCACTCCAACGCTTTTTTGGGGTATCCCAATTCAATTGTAAACTGTCAATTATTTTTTATCATAAAGTAGGTTTTTCATTATATTTAATTGACTGCATTAGCAGTCGTGCTTCACCTGTCGTATGTCTCTCTGTCTGTCGTCTGTAAAGTTATCTATTGTGGCTAAACGGCACGTCGTAGAGGGTCGGCGATGATACTGTTGGATAGGGCGTTAGTAGGTTTCTATAAGCTGTTGCTGTCTGCAGCGATTTGGCCGCAAAAAGCGGCATAGGTATTTGGGGTGTTACCAAAAGTTTGCACTATATCGCAAGTTATGTAAGTAAGAAACCCATACGTTTACATTTGCAGGCCTTCAGGCGCACACAAGTACGGTTGGTTTTCCCTAGCGACAGCTGAGCTTTCGCTTTTTACTGTCTTTCCCATCTACATGTACGGTCAAACGTTAAACCTTTCCGTAGCGACAACGCTAAAAAGGCGGCGATGATCTCTTGTTTTCTTAGCCCTAAGTCAGACACTAGTTTACACTGAGAGACCACGAATTCGGACGGGGCTAGTGCATCTCACGCGGTGTGCCGGTTTACGTCCCAGCTTTCGCTGATATATATACTTGTCGCATCTCTGGCAAACACAACGGGAAAAAGGCATAGCGTTGTCGGATGTTTGAGCTTTTCGAGTGTATTTCTATAGTTAGATGAATTTAAATGAGTGTGGCCTCTCATTCACTCCTTTATATCCCACAGGTCATATATGTCGACGAATTATTGGCGTAAAACCGATTCAGACAATGCCGTGGTGCCCAGCGCGTCGAGCCTCCAGCTGGAACTCAGGGAACTGGATCATCAATTGGAAAGAATACGACTGCGGTGTGAGGACCTGGTGAAGTTTTCTACGTTGACGACCTCCGTCAGAACTACGACAGCAACATGCAGTGATACAATTTCGACCACCTCGTCCACTGATGGCTCTACCACCTCAGCTGTTTGGACGTTACCCAACGATGTACGTTTTCACTTATCGTCGACTGTGACACTCTTGCTGTATATAAATCTAAGCAAAACATTCACTTGTTTAATTTTGCATATAGCTAGCTTACCTGCTCCGCCAGAGTCTCTAAAGCTACAGCACTATGGCTGTCAACACATGGGATTAATAAAATTTTAATCGTTATATCGTTCACTGCATTAACGTCACATCGAGAAAACGATTATCAAATTAATACAAGGGCATCGTGACAAGCATCTGGAGTGATCTCGATTGTTTGCTATTCCAGAAAAAAATATCAACATTTTGGAGATTGAAAAAAAACGTTGGCCCCTAAGAAAGGGGAGATTTGAGAGTTATACCCGCAGCGTAACCTTACATCTGCCTACTTGTTAATGATTCGCCAAGGGCAGCGTCGATCGGCGATTCCATCTCTTACGAAATTACTTTCGTCCTTGTTTCGAGTTAGGAACCGTACAGGACAGATGTCCAAACGGACGGACAGAGAGCTAGCAAGATCTGTAATGCTGCGCATCAGGATGGCCGCATATACCAAATACTGCGTGTCGCAGAGTCATACGTCCACCGACGCAAGATCTGTGAAACAGTCGAACAATGCGCACACTGCAAGTGACCAGACAACGTGCTTCCTGAAATCCAGCCTTGCAGCAAACACACGGAGAGATGGTGTAACTGTTGCAACAGCTGATGCGATTTTCTCGTCTAATAACGCGACGTCAACTTCGCCGTGTCTGCTGAACAGTAATTCTACGAACAGCAATTCTGCCGCCGCTGCTACAGGAAATCCGGAACGGGTATTATTGTTGTTACCTATATATTAAAGAATTTTAAAGTTGCAATCACAAAGCATTGGATATGGTGGCAAAAGACAGAAACGCTCGTTTGTATTCGCCACGTCGTGACAGCAGCGATTTTCAATTGTGTTTTTTGCCTGCGGGGTTTGTTTGATCCCAAATTTCTCCTCCTCTTTGGACCAAAGATCACCATCAAACACAATGTGCCATTAAACCGCACAAACGCCAAATGACATCCGTCGAACAGTTTAAGCAGGGGGCATGAATGTGACGGAAAGACGACAGACAGCTGTAGATAGACACAGGCCCGTCGAGAGCCACAGCGGGGCCCGGGGAAACATTCTCGCAGGGCCCTAAATATTTTCACGGGGCCCCTTTGAAGAAAAAAATCATTTTTTTTCAAAATGGTACATTCTGGCGTACTTTATATTTTTGGCCGACGGCGGGGCCCCCAAACGTCGCGGGGCCCGGGGTAGTTTACCCCCTACTCCACCCTTTCGACGGGCCTGGATAGACAAATCACACTACGAAGAAATGTAGAAATAGTGGGCATCATTTGCGCTGCAAGACGCGAGTTCGCCTTTAAAAGGGTCACTATTAAGCTTTGTTCCGTTATTACGATACGCGAAATTTACGAAGGCCTACTAAAATATTGACGACGCTGTTGCTGAGTAGGCTATACTGAATGTATTGTGTGTTTTGAATGTACTGCATATAAGCAACGACATGAAATCGAAGACTGCGGGGCAAGTCATAAGTCGGTTTCAACAAGTGGTTGGTCGCCGACAGACGATCAGGTTGAGACGTCGGAGGAGGAACTTCAACGTAGAAGACTTGCAGCAGCAGCAGCAGCAGCAGCAGCCAAGCGTCGCCACGAGTTGTACTGGCGCTACGCCGACGTCATGTACACCAACCCACGTAACCTCCAGCACACCATCCACATACAGCAAGCCCTCTTCAGACAGCAGCTCAGTCCCCGGTATACGCCGTACACAACAACTGTTAAATGGTTGAATGGTATGATAGCTCTTTCTCAGCGTCACCTGCCGTGCGGGATCACACAGTGCCGCCCGACACAAGTAAACGCGTCCCGCTATAACCCCAACCAGAAAAGCCGGTTCTCGATTGACCTACCCCTGAGGGATGAAAGGCTGAGTTGATCTCCTGGGTGTCGGTTATGATATCGAGATGGTTTAGGCCTACGCAGTCAAGATGGTTTACGCAGTCACCCATCCAAGTAATATTTTGATAGCGACGCGACAGAAAGTCGAACCAACGTCCTGGCGATCGCAGGTCTTACGTCTTAATCGCTACACTAACTGAGCTGTATAGAATAAAAATGGACCAAGTGCTTTCGAGTGAATTTTTCAGAATTCGACAAAATAACTTTAACGGTGGCACTTCAGTTATCTACAGACCAATCGCGTATATATACTATCGGAAAGCTTTCAGCTTCAGCTTTAGAGCGCTGTAATTATTTTTAACGCTAGAATGAATAATTTTTGCAAAAATAAACATTTTAGGTCGGGTTCATTATTACTCTAACCACGGCTGAGACGACCGACTAGCGTAACATGAGCCAAGTTAACTTCGTCCGTTATTACGCTGATGCGAAAAACCGAAAAATCTCAAAAATGACCAAAATTTGACTTGGTCCACTCTTATTGTATACGGCTCAACTGTACATAAAAAGAATATTCACAACACGCAGCGAAGTAATTTGGATAACTAAACTGAAATGATATGACTTGAAGTAAAGCAGCAGAACTACAATATCTCATTTTAGTTCATTTTAATTCACTGCATTTCCGTTGATTTGAACACACGTTTAGAACCAAAGTGTTATGCAGGTTTAACTCATTATCACATCAAGCACCTGTGACTGATGGTGTCCCAGCTGTGTATGATACAAAACGGGCATCTGCTAATGAAAATCGTACCCAGGCTGTCAAACCACGTGACCCGAAAATGGAGTGGGTCGTGAAGCGACGCTCCGACGGCTCACGGCACATCACCCGCAGGTAATGCAGTTGCCATTACTGTCCGCGGTATCGACGGCAGTATTGTTTTCAGCATCGTTGCTAAGTTTGTTTCTCTGTTTCTCTGATACTACGATAACTCGTGAACTGTTGCACTTAGCTCAATGAAATTTTGCAAAACATATATGTCAAGAAAAAGATGCCTGTTGAGAGTTATACCCCCTGCCTACTTTTTAGTGATACTTCTTAATAACGCGACATCGCAAATGTCGTTGTAGGCTCATCTGCCAGTACCGTATAACGGTTTTGTAGACGTCACTTTAATCAGAGTCGTCATTTCAGTATATCATTGGGGGTCTCAGTCAACGTAACGTATTCTTCTTGCAGCACTAACACTGTTTCCAAGGTACGATTCACAGGGAAAATTAAAATCATAAATCTTTGGAGGGTCCGTAGACCCCTTCGGCCCCCTGCCCGTAAATGACGCCACTGTCTTAAATCGAAATTTTAACAAAAAGAATGTTGACGTTGGCTTTTAATCATGTGATTCAAGATTAATTTTTGCAGCCCTGTGTATACATACATCATTTTGTGCGTAATGTACGTGTGTAGGCCGGTAAAGTTGTCGCGCGGTTGGAAGACAGAGCGACGGCAGGCGGCCGAGGAGAGAAGGCAAAGACAAAGATGCGTTGCGACGTCGACTGATGACGATAATGTCGGACTAATCACTACGAATGACCGACGAAAACAGGTACAGTATTTTCAGGTATTTCTGTTTATGTGCACTCTGTGTACGATTTAATTAATAAATAAATATACGCTGTGAGCCATAAAACAAGCCACTTAAACTTTATCCAAAATAATTAGAAAGTTTTCGCAAATTATGTCAGTACAACAATTCTTAGTCAATATTTGGCAAAAATATAAACAAAAGTTTGGCGGAACGTTCTTATCGCTCATCGTACCTCAACTTTAATCCTATCCCTAATCTTAACCCTACCTTAACCCTAACTCTAAGGCTTAACTTTAGCAAAGGTAATCAACATTGCATAACGCCAGTGGTTTTCCTGATCAGTCTGAATTTTCACCAATGTCAATCAATCAATTAATTGACCAGTGACCAGTGGTTTACCAGAGTGCAATTAAATTCTAACCGATCGAAAAAATTAGCTAAAATTTGATCAGAATCCTCAAAGATTAAGTAAGACTGGCATGCATTTGCATTGCAACTGTCTGGTGTTAATCGGTAATGTTCCAAATTAGATTAACTTTGGTGTTAACTGCCGTTTTAAATTACATTTTATCGTGCGTGGTATATATAATGCTTTTTACGCGCAACAGCAGTTACTGCTGTAGTTGTAGAGCGTCTTAGCCATCGCAATTCTGTCCGTCTGTCCGTTTGTCCGTCTGTCACACGAGTGGATCAGTCAAAAACGGTGCAAGCTAGAATTACCAAATTTTTACCGTCGGCTGCCCAGAAGACTTTAGTTTCAGGAACCGTAAAGCTTTTCCGTAAATTCGAAGGGGGTCACCGCGAACGAGGGCGTTAAATGAAGGGGTAGGCAAAAGTTGGCAAAAGTTGCCATATCCAGCCGATACGACGTTAGCAGAGCGACAGATGCGATCTTTGGTGAGTACAAGTAAACAAAACACTATAGACACTATAACCGCGGGTTGTCTGGCGCCTGGCGCCTTCTGGTAAATGATTTAGACTTCGTTCTACTGTGTTTCAAACATGCACTCTGGCTGTTGCGCGTTTCTGTCTGCGTTAGCAGATCACTTGTTAAACTAAAGATAGGCCTAAAACTGAAGTTAGACTTCAGTTAATGTTTGCGATTATGCTAAGTGTGTTAATGTTTGCGATTCTGCTGACTATAGTGTTAATCGTTCTTCACGACGAAACATTAACTCGCGTAAATATTGCCATCGAAATAACGAGTTCCGTCTTTCATAAGGGCAGTGTTCGTTCAAACAGCGCCGACCAGAACTGTTGTTGTTCCTCGGGAGTCGCTGCGTCGCCAGGCCAGTAGAACGGCTCGCTGGTTTTAAATAGCTCGGCGACGGCGTCATCTGCAACGTCAAGCGGTTGTTGCCACACGACTGGAATCAAAGCATGAGGACGACGGAACTGAACTCTGCTGATGAAATCCACGCATACAGGATCGGAGAGAAAATTCGCCGTCAGCACCGGAACAATCCACCGACAGACCCGGATAGATTCCACCATTGCGTCGACTTCAGCTGCCCCGGGTAGGAAATCGTCTCTCGTGATGAATGTTCTGATTCCTCGCAGTGCTGCGAGGAAGTGCGTATGAATGCTGCTTCGGTCCTCGTTTTGAGTAAACACGATCATATCGTACTGAAACTGAGCTTGTTCTTCTTCACGGTTCTGCGTCATCACGTATTGCAGCGCCATACGGACAAAGTGCGCCGGGTTTATTTGCAGACACTCGCGCATTTGTCGCACACGTTCGCTCTTTCTGTAGTAGATCAGCAGACCCACCGATATCAATACTGAAATTCCTAGAATTCCTCCAAGAACGACTGGTACTATGAAAGACGCCCGCAGGTATGGGTTGAAACAACTGGGCAACGGCCGATTCTTCATTGACACAAGGTTTCCGTCTTCATTTCTACAGAAAAATCCGTCCAAGTGAACCCACACCTCTCCAATACGTGTTCTCAAGTCCTCGTCACAAGGGCAGTTAGATCCGTTCACCAGTGTTTTAATGAGGCTGCACTGTTGTTCCAGTTCCTTAACAATGACCTTGGACGCAAATACAATGCTTCCGTTTGGATATAAACATCGGTAGCTATCAAAGCCCATAAACTTTAGGTTACTGTGTGCCGGCAAACGTTGCAGCCATCTGATGAAGTGTGTAGAATTACAGAGGCAATGCAGATTATTCTGGCCAAAGTCAACAACGAGACGTCCCTGTGGTTTTTGCAAAGCTAGCTGAGATAGTTGCATAGCGTCTTCGCGACTAACAGTTTTGATAATATTGCTGCTGAAATTCAAGACATTTAGTCGTGTACAATTTTCCAGATAAAGGTCAACAGTGCGTATATAGTTCTTTGATAAATCGATGCGTTCAATGTTGAATGACCGCGAAAAAATTGTTCTCGGAATGTTCGTCATATTGCACTCATCCAAATGTATATCTGTTAATGTTGGACATGATCCGAAAAAGTCTTCATCGGCATTTTCGATAAAATCCCCTATATCATTTTTACCTAGCTTGAGTACCTCAAGACTTGGCAAATACTCTAAAAATGTATTTGGGAAATTTTCGACTCCTGTGTTTTCGATGCTAAGATACTTCAGCTTCACAAGTCCAGTAAAGAATGGTATACTACTTAGCACGTGCGACCCTGATAGATCAAAGTATATTATATTGTTGTTTTCCTGGAAACAAAAAGATTGTCCGGTTATAGTGGGAAACGGAAAGCCACTGATTGTTATTTTCGATAAGTTTGCACCAACTTCGAATGCAAAACCAAGTGCGCAATACAACAAGCTGTTTGCTGTTTGTGTGCTTATAAATTTCAACAAGTCAGGAAAATTGTTTAACGTATTCAGGATAGATGGTACGAATAGTGCAAAAGGGAACTGCGCGACACTCGATTCCTTCACTTTTGGCTGATGTATAACCAACTCTTCCAACTTATCCGATAACATCAGATCCCAGACTGCTGTCACGCTTGCAGCCATTTGTCCGTTGTCGGTTCCTCTGCCGCAAAAGCAAACAAGTTCGGGAAATGCTTGACGTATACTGCCAACGTAGTTCAGTGTCGAGTCAGTAATGATTAGCTCTTTCACGGAAGCGTTGGAAATCTTGAAATTGTCGACCTGCATAAAATGCTGAAGAAACACATGCGTTCTGATCTCGTTAAGGACAAGTCTTCTGATGGGCGTCCCGGACAGCTTGCGAATGACACTTCCGAGCTTTGGCAACATAACAAAGGCGCTGCCAAACCCGTCAAGGATGAGTGTTTCTATGTTACGCAGCGGTTCCAGAAGCGATTCACTCAGCGTTCTCAGTTTGGTGAAATTGAACAGACGGAGTTCTGTTATTTGGCCAAGTCCAACAAACGTTCCTCCGAGTAAGAGAATGGAATCTTCGGAAGCAGCTGTGACTGACGTCAGGTTATTGGAGACATCAGTAAACAAACCGACAGGTACCGCGTGACAATGAGCTAACTGGACAGCTAGGTGTGTTACATTACCGGGGAGCTGCAATGGGACAGAATGAGACGATGGTAATGAGTGGTTACAATCCAACTTGATGACGACTGTGTCGTCTGTGGAGGCGAGTGGACCACGATCGTATCCACACTTTTCACCAGTGACCAATGATGACGTAGCTGCTATCGTCAACAATAAGATGTGACAAACGTACCTCTTCATGTTTGTCATCTTCATTGCTTATCTGTATTGAAAAGTAGTCAAAACGCGACAGTCCACCAAGTAGTACAGTCTATTTTAGGCTTAAAGAAAAGGCAGAAGCCATTGTTAAAATGGACACGCCAACTGAAGTCTTCCATTACGTACGTAGATTTAGAGTCAACGGGTGTGAATGGCATCAGACTGATGTTATTCGACAATAACGGTCACACTGTTAGGACCTATACAAGGTGAACCAAAAAAACTAAGCCTCCAACTTTTGGCTATATCTTCGCCAACAATTGATCTTTCACTGGCGCATTCTGCAGAAAATCTGCAACAACTTTATTGCCAAATATTCACCTCACCTCAAGAAGTAACTGCGTCGCTACAAAAAGGCAACATTATAAAATATAAATTTTCACCGTAGGCGATGAAAACGTGGCATTTACTTTTGTCTATATCTTCGCCAATTAGGCGGTTTTCAATATTCTTTGACTGCCACACTCTGCAGACAATTTGCAATAATGTGATTATTATATATCCCACCACACAGTAAATGCGTCTTTACACTACCTTGTGAAATATAAATGTAAGCAAAAACTAACGATAATAACAGAAATTAAGATAAATGAAAAAAACAATTCAGACAAACATTGCGATAAATGATCTGTTGACACTAGACTGTGTTGGACCCACACAGTTTGGTGTCATACAGATCATTCACTGTACGACGTAATGTTGGTCAAAGGTGTTTTTTTTCAATTTTACCAAAATGTTTGTTATTATCGTTGTGTATGCATATTTCATTAATATTTCACAAAATAGTGTAGAAACGCATTTGCGGTGTGGTGGGATGTGTAATAATCACGTTATTCCAAATTGTCTACATAGTGTGCCAGTAAAAGAATTTTAAAAATCGATCAATAATTGACGAAGATATTGATGAAAGTAAAGTGCCACGTTTTTTGGCCCACCCTGTATATGCGCGCTAGAGCCTTAATACTCCTTGCTATGCAGTGTAAGTTATATTTGAACAGTTACAGTCACTCCCTACAGTTTTAATATAGGGCCTACCATCCGTAGGAACCTACCACATCGTATGCATGAAATAGGGCCTACATGTACGTTCATTGGAGATACAAAATAAGGAGCAATACTTAAGCAAGCTTAATCCAGAAAACTAGATCCAGGGATCCTGGGATTAAGAATTCAATTTCGGGACTGCAATCGCTAACCATAACGTCATGCGCAGCAATAATCCGAAGCCCGGGACCAGAAACTGTAACCTGAAAATGGTCAACACCGATGAAATTATGACGATAACTAGTCTTGATGGCGTGCTTTCTGATTTATGCGGAAATACAAAGTCAGCGTAAAACTCGACGGAAACGATGTGAAATAACAATACAAATTATAGCGTGAACACGGACTTACTAGCTAAACTGACTGGATTATAAACTAGCCAAACTTACTTGTAGGCCTAAATATAAGCGTAGACACTATAAAATACTGCATGGACCTAGGTATAGGCGTATAACCCTATCCTATATAACTTGTCAGCCAACCAGCAACGCAAACGTCGAAAGAGAGTGTATCTGTCGTGCTTTTTTTTGTAGAACAAAAACGGACACTGCGCGGTCGGCTGCACAACTGTCACGCACTGGGGCATTGCCACGTCTAGGACATCCATTTTGTCGGCGACAAAAATAGTTAGCCTAACACAATCAGTGGCGGATCACATGCTGAACGATGGGGTCGCTGAATATCGCAATGTATACCCTATACAGCTTCATCATAATATATCGTAATGATAGATTGGTGAATGTCATCGCCGACGCCTCGCTGCATGCATGTTTTCAATGCGGTAGGCCTACAACTAAGCCCAAATTCCATTACACCCACTTTGCGACAAAGTTTCGGTGAAAGCCGGCGTAATGGAATTTGGGCTTACCAAGTCTTTTTTCGGCTTTTACCAACTGCCTACAGTAAAACTGCTTGAAATGTTGGCCCACTATGCAAACGCAGGCAAGGAGATGATTTCTCCATTTATGGACATCAGTATTGATAATGTTCTGCTCCAGACCAATCCAAGCTGTACCAGTCGCTTCTTGACTTCACTAACATTCCTAAACTTCATCTGGTAGACACATTGCTGCATGACAGTCAAACCTTGTAATAGACCGGCTGTGGGGGCCCACAGATTAAGATAGATGACAATTATTGACGCTTTGTCATTCATTTTAACACAAATGCTTGCTTGGTCTGCTTTCCCCAGGTAGTGCAAAAGTAAACGTTGGGTGAGGTGGGGACAAAACACTTATTTAATAGCCAGCTGTGTAACAAATATTTCTGCCAAAAATTATTAATAATCTGCTAATATTTTTTAAAGTTCTTTAAGTTAATGCTGAAAAATCGATAGGCGGTCATTTCAAAAGTGTTTTTCAACAGAATCAGCTGTGTCAGGAACACTTCTGCCAAAAATTATTAAAATCTGCTAATCTTTCTTTAAGTTACGATCGACAATGGCAGGGATGTTTTTTCAGCTTTTCTGCTCATTTCAACACAGTTTGCTTGATCTGCTTTCCCTAAGTAGTATCAGAGCCGGCGGAAGAGCCCCCGTACTCCGCCTCCCCGGCCGCGGGGGCTCATGTATGCTCAGGAGCCTCATGCTAGATGTGAAAACAATTTTCTAGTTTAAAAAATATATTCATGATATAAAATGAATAAACATGTGGAAAGTTTACCTAAAGTGGACAAGTCTATTACTTTTCATTACTGTACAGTAATCTGTGACATATTGCGGCCTTTTCTGCAAAGACAACACAAATTGTATCTGATTTTTTTGCGTTTCAAATTTTTTTTAAAGTGGGCAAATTTGCGACTTTCAGTGAACGTCCAAAAGCCAAAAGTATTTCAGCTTCAGGGAGGCTTCGCCCCTGACCCCCTGACCAGGAGCTCTGCCCCTGGACCTCGCTGGAGGCTCCGACCCCAGACCCCCAATTATAGGGGCCTCACACTTGTATTTGGGGGCCTCCAACACTCTAATGGCATAATGCCGCCACTGGGTAGTGCGGAAGCATACACTGGGTAAGGTAGGGAACTGAGAAAATATAGAAAATATACCTTCTATCCCCTCCCCGACTTGGAATGTTCTAAATTCGACGCCCGAAACAGGCAGCGATTTTCGCACCAGATTTCATTTGCTTGGCACGCGTTCCAGAAATCAGTGCCGATTTTTGCTGCCGATTTCTGAACTGTGTGTCATTAGCATTAGGAGATAGTACTCGAACTAAAACTGCAGTCTGCTAATTCAGCTAGAACAACGAACAGATTTTGAGGAAATTTTTACGATGGAGGTGTGGCCCAGGGAGCAACCACAGTTTTAATGGTGATCTGGCTTGGGACATAAATCTGGGGTTCTTGAATCCTTATCCAGGTCTACAGAGTTCCCAAATCAGCTGTACTGATTTTGGTCTGTTCGCCAAGCAATCAGAAATCTGAGAGAATCTAGTCGCTTCTGGTAGGGCCTACTAATAGTGATTGTTCAATTTGATGTGTACAGGTGCAAGGGCGCTGGGACAACAACCGCAGTAGACCTACAGCCGAAATAACCACTACAACGACTACTACTACTATGATGAATGGAACCCACTCTGGCCGCGCAACATTAACAACAGTGACGACAACAGGGACGTCCTCTGCAACGACGACAGCTGTGGAGCTAGGAAGAGAGAAAATACTAAGACACCAGGCAGCCAATCAGCTGGACACATTCACAACACTCGCCGAACTGATGGCACTCGGTCGTCGCGATGGCACAGTGCCGACACATACGACACACGCAAGAACATACAGCCCGCTACTTTCTGTCACCACTGTATAGCATTTAACAAGGCTACACGTTGTCGCAAAATGGCCCTTAATTCTCAGCAAAATAGCGTTGAGTCCCAAGTCCTTCCCGATCACAAGCCGCATAGCCATAAGGTGGCGCTAATCGCCCTTTCCAAATTTTATGGGCCTTAGCCAGACACCAGTTTACACTGCCAGACTGCTGAGAAAGTTACACTTTTGCAATACTGTTTAACGTATTGTAACATTTTTATTGTATTTTTGTACATAATTATTACAGACTTACATCGAGTGTATAGCATTCACAAATTCAGGCGAAATTGTGCATCATGCTACTGATATGCAGGCGCCCAGCATTTCTGCTTGAAAACGGCCGCTTTCAAAATACTTTCACCAACACTTGCCAGAAAATAACAAAAAACAGATAAACATAATAAAGTGATCACTAACGACGCAAGTGCACCAGAAATCATCAGTGCTTGTCAAATATAAATGCTCAGTAGGACTAACTACAAGTCTATAAAACTTATCACGTGATTTACTTGCCAAACAAATGAAGACCCAGGATAATATATTATAAGCAGCATGATACACTGTGATGATACATTTTGCTCGGTGTACAAAGTGAGTTCAGTTCAGTTCAGTTCATGTGCTGTGTACCAAATGTCCACAGTTTACACATCTTAAGGCATATGGTAATTTTTCCTGACATCTACAACCTGACATCACAAATCACAAACTATGGTTACGGTCGGTACACAGGCAACATTAAAAAAAAACTAGGAAAATACATCGGACCAGTGCCCACACATCCAACATCAACCTATTACTCAATCAGTCAAAACATACGTACACAGTGTCATATGTCACGAACGAATCACAGACTGTTAGCCTGGAACTGTGCAACTGTAACTCAAGAGTTTGGATAACGGCAGGATGGTTACTCCCACCCCGGGAAACATTCACACCAATTCTGCTTTTCATGCATCCTTTAGATTTTGAGTTGACAGCCAATATGAAACAACCAGACAGGACAGGTATTGCAGTCTATAAGGACAACCATGAAATAACGCAGTAAGAACAACACTTAATCAGAAGCATTGTGGAGAACTACCAAAGCTGGGTGGCAAGAAGTTGCAGTTTTCTGACAAACGGCTGCAAATTTCCAACAGAGGAGATTATGGGTGTTCAAAATTTTAACTTTGCCCCAAAATTCCCACAAAATGCGGTATTTTCAGCCCCAAATTTAGTACTTTTAGAAATAAATTTTGCACCGAGCTAGAATTCAGCAAAAGGGCAAATGCCTCCACTGCCCCTACCCCCATGCCGGGATGACGCCGAACGTAATCGTACATTTCTTGGATTCTGTAGGGATTAGTTTCACTGTTGATTCCAGTGATGTGAGAACTACCACTGATCTGAGCTCATCAGACTGTGGATGTTGGTCGTATTATACATCATCAGCATCTGACGTGGGAAAATGTTTCAGTTTTTCTTCCTATCAAATGGATCCGACCATACTTTCATACCTGCAAGTCATAGAAACCAGACGTCTAAAATTAACTCAGTATTCCTACAAAACTACATCATGGTTTATGCTGAATTACCTTAGTTAGCTTATAGTACACAGAATCACATGAATTTAGCTGTCACAGAAATAAAAAATTAAGTAAAAAGTAAGTAATTCAATCAACTCTCTAAAAATTTCATCAAACTCTGTTCATAATTCCGAGTAATCTTATTAACACAAAACAAACAAATAAACAGGTGCAGATAAAAAACCATACATCCTTCCTTTGTAAGAAGTAATAAAACATGCAAAAATACAATGCACAAAGCAACTAAACAACTTAAGCAAAGCACCACAACACGTTTGTAGGAGAGTAAACATATACAGAGTGCGGCAAAAAAGTACCCCCTAAAGTTTTTTGCTGTTTTCTCAGCAACAGTTTAAAATTTTAATCTGAAATTAAACACGTTTATTTAAGGAAACGTTCTACATCTAACTGCCAAGTGAAATATGACTCTGTTGAAAAACAACGAAATTATAGGCTCCTGAACATGACTGCCTACCGATTTTTCAGCACTAAAAATGTTCAAGCTAAAAATGCTATTTTATTTTCAAAAAAATGGTTATCACGTTACTGCTGATGACGTCACAGTGACGTTTTGATAAACAGTAATTTATTTTGTTTATAAATTATCATAAAATTATCGTTTTTAAAGCAATCGCCGGCTGCCCACTGGGTTCATCTTCAAGCAGGATGGCACGCCAGCACGAACAGCACGCAGTGCACAGAACTGGCTGCTGACCAACTGTCCAGCTTTTATTACAAAAAAAACAGTGGCCTCCAAATTCACCAAATATAAACCGAATGTATGGGGTGCAATGTTGGAAGCTTACTGCAAGCTTAAAACAAAGCCGAAAAAAACAATTGCCGAACTCAAGGAAACGTTTCAGGTTATCTGGGGCAACTTGCCACAAGGACCAATTGACAAAGCTGTGAAAAATTTCCCAAAGTAAACGACTGAAGGCTTGTGTTGGAGATTGGAGCTGGCGGTGGACAGTTCAAACTTTCACAGTGACAATAAAATTCTGGCATCTGATCACTAGTTAACTGCGTTGTTTCAACAATGTTATTAAACTGTTGTTGTAGCTTGAACACTTTTTAATGCTGAAAAATCGATAGGCGGTCATTTTAAAAAGTGTGTAACTCTGTCGTTTTTCAACAGAATCAAATTTTTCTTGGCATTTAAATGTAAGAGGTTTTAGTAAATAAAGCTGTGAAATTTCAAATCAAAATTCCAAATGGTTGCTGAGAAAACAGCAAAAAAACTTCAGCGGGCTACTTTTTTTGCCTCACCCTGTATAATAATGCAGTATAAGCATAATATCTGTTCTCACTTTCTCACTCACTGATCACAATTAGAGCTATGATTAATTAAAAATTTTAACAATAAATAAAATTTTAATTATTACAATTATGATTAAGATCAGGTCAATAAAAACATTACAATGACACATTGACAAGTGAGAAATCATATCAATTGAGTGTCCATTTTTTTTACTTTTTCCAGTAAAAGTCAACATTTTAGCATGTGCACAAGACTGGATTAAGACAACACTGAATAGCTGTGTCTCAGTGTGTCTGTGAGATCTGCAATTTGCTAAGCAAGAAAACGAGTTTTCTGACAATTATCACCATGAGCTTTTAATCGAAAATTAACAACTAATCAATTCTTCATTTTGGTTTAGTTAACTATTAAAAAATTGCTGTTACCGGCTGCAATCTTTATAGTTACTCACCACCGGGTTGAGTTTCTTCAAGGCTTTTCTGCCGACTTTGCTTCTGAATATCTTCTGTTCAACACAAGAATAGTCTGGTCATTATAACAATATGATATATGAAAAAGCCATTTAAAATGCACTTATAAATTCACGACCTACACGCTGTGACAACAAGCACTAGAAAACAATTTTCTGACCAGCTCTGTTGCAATGCCACTGCCAAAAACATAGGCTGCATACTGCCAAGTTCCTATCATTAATGCCATGTGCTGTAGTGATAATAACAATACTAATAACTTTTAACATTTGGGATCTTTAAAAAAATAACAATAAGAACAATAACCCCATGGAATGTATGGAAGACATACTTACGCCATTTCTGTGGATATAAATATGGAGAGATGGCTATGGGATACATGGCCAGAGCTATTGCACCGACTAGCCCTCCGACGAGGGCTGCATAGCGCCAACCGATCATTCGCTTTGTGCCTTGTGCCATCAATATTGTGCTACAGGCATTCAGTTGTTGTATCAACTGTAACGAACGGTACTTAATGACAATGTTGCAAAAAGAACTTCACCACCTATAAACATCACACCTCTCAGCTACAAAAATTCTAACAATATTTTGAACTATAATCACATCATATCATATAAAACAATTAACCAAAGTTCTAACCCTAAACCACTGCTGGGATGAGTGCCCACATAAAAATATATCGGATTAGTGGCAGCAGTGGCCAGCAAAAAAGCATTGCATCAACAGGCTGTGTTGTGTTAACAACTTGCCCAGGATTGTTACCTGCCAGAGGACTACCTGGGAGTTGAACCCATGACTTTGTGATCACAGAGTCCAACATCCAAACCATTAAACTATCAAGCCAGACCTTTCTGGCATCAGGCAAGTGGCCGGACATCCAGCAGTCCCGGGGCCAATGGGGACCATCAACACAGATTGGCCAAGGGTTATCAACCTGTCCACGGATCATTGCATTATAAGTTACTTTGTTGCACACTACTTCGTCTTAATAGTCGACATCTAAAACAAAACTTGCGGGTTTTTCTTTTTTTTGTTTAAAAACAATTTTCTTACCTTTACATGCATTACGTTACGTTATCTCACCATCAATATGGCAGTGTTTTGGGCGTTCCTAAGAGTATTTTTTACTGGTTACAGAAATCTAATACCAAATGGTCGCAAAAAACCTAGGTTTTTGGACTTTTTGAATTTATTTATTTTTCACTAAGGTACAAAAATTAGAGTAAGGTTAGGGTTTAGGGTTAGGTTTAAGGGTTAGGGTTAGTCTTAGTGATTATGTTTGGTCATATTAAGGTTTTATTAGGGTAAGGGTTAATTAGGGTTAAGGTTAGCGTTAAGGCTAGGGTTTAGGGTTAAGTTTAGTAGGTTTAGGGTTCAGGGTTAGGGTTGTAGTTAAGCTAAGTATTGGAATTAGTCTTACCTAGCTCCTTCAGCATGCTGAAAAAATCTTTTAAAAAATCTTAACTGAACATGGATTTTTTAACAGAACATGTATAAACTTTAAAAACGCATATGCATAAAAAAATCTTCAAACTAGGTTTTTGGGACCATTCGGCAATAAAAAAATACTGAATGTTTCATTGGTCAGTAAAATTCTCATAACAATGCTGCCATATTGATCATGGGTTTTACAGACTGAAATGTATGTAAGGGTAAGAAAATCATTTGTAAACAGAAAACTAAGCAAAAACCCAACAATTTTATTACAGACATCAAGTCATAAGACATAGAGGTTTGCAAAAACGCTTTTTGAGTCACTAAAATTTGAGGACAGGTTGATAACCTTTTACCCACAGATTATCTTGTGACTGTCCTAGTGTTCATGGCATGTACTAAAAAGACAAACACAGTGGGCGACTTCACTTTTTGACTTAGACTTTCGCTGAGCCTTTTCGCTGAGCCAAAGCTAAAGCTGAACGCTAAAGTCTGTACTTAGACCAAAGTTCAATTAAACGATTAAAAATGGCGGACAACCGGTAAACCTAACAGAAAATAAATCAACCATTTACGCTTAGACTTGCTTATTTAATTGCACCGTGCACGCAAATGTCGTAATTACGTAACGTCTTACGTCACTGTGTAGCCATTACGGCGTTTATTTTTAGTACCAAACTGTTTTAATTTACTAAACTATCCGTGTTAGTCGCCATGTTTTCGCTCAGCAAAATCACTTCACTTTTTGACTAACGTAGGTACTTAGACTGAAGTTTAGACTCAGTGAAAATCTCAGCAAAAGTCTAAGTCAAAAAGTGAAGTCGCCCAGTGTATAATGTTGTATGGTCAAGGTTGAGAAATTAACACAACACATGACACACTAGTATTTTAACCACACAGTTTGAGCGGATGTCTGGTTAAATGCCAAAAAAACAAATCAGCTCTAATGCCCTATCACACTGTGTCACAAAGTAAATACTACTATCAGCTAGCAGAAATGTGTGGATCCTGGAAGTTTGGGTCCGTGTCCACGGCCACATCCATAGGGTAGCATCCACATGCAGAAAGCTAGGCCATCTGGCGTCCACGTCCCCACTGCCAGCAACAGTCATAATGTTAAAAACCAACGGGACCCTAAGGCCAGCTTTAACCGATGTGGCGTATGCAAAAAAACTGCAAATGCAACTGGAATTTTGTAGTATTACTGTTACCACAGAGTAGAAACGTTGCGGTAAAGAAATTGGTTTTTCTCAGGAAGGGTCCGCGTCCTCGTCTGCAAAAACATCAACATCTCGGGTATGAAAGTTCCAGTTACCCTGCCGCACATCTCTGTCAGCTAGCTACGCACATTATCGCTCAAGGGCACAACGTAACGTCATGAAAAACTCCAGATAGCTACAATTACAAATGTAACAAAAA
>Ga0209367_1001531_pt1 | contig 28633 bp, 11 predicted proteins | sample WorMetLIZISLAND2_FD_187412 | JGI IMG/M metagenome (GOLD analysis project Ga0209367, IMG submission 187412) | Marine gutless worms symbiont microbial communities from Max Planck institute for Marine Microbiology, Germany - Olavius geniculatus... ...
TGGTCTGAGTTATGGTTCCAATAAATATGGAGTTTTGAAGCCAGGCCATATTCAGGAAAAGTCACGAAAGCTCATGTCTTCGTCTTTTGCCGTTCCAGAGATATCACGATAAAAGTGGTCTGGGGGGAAAAAAATTCCCCTCCATTGAGTAAATGAAGGTTAAACACTGAAAATGTGCAGAATTACCTTTTTGCCTGAGTGCTTATCCGCAATGTTTTCATTGACATATGGGATTCAATAAATTACAAATTATTTTATGATCTACTACTATATTATCATAACATACGTATCATGTCATATAAACAGTCATAATCATAATTATCTACAATTAAGTCATCTCTGATTTACGTAATCAATGCCGACGAATAAATGACGTTGTAATTTGTTAATGTACCGAGCTCGTAATAAGCCTTCACCTACACGTGTCTAAGTCATGTCGCCTATGTGGTCGATCGTATAATGAAAGTTTGTCGAGTGGCGGCAGCAAGGGCTGGAAACTGGCAAAGCAATTAATCGTTTGGCTCTGGAGGCGACGAACGAGCGAAAACGAAGACGAACGTACGAAGACACTCAGTCACTAAACTGAATGAATACACGACGAGACGACCTGTGGGGACACAGAAGACCGTTCGACACCTGCTCGTCGTCTAGTCGAGAGCTTCCTTCCGAGTTCCGACACTGCTGCGATGTGTCTATAGCCACGAGCAACACGCTGCCCAGCTAGCGACTAGCGAGCTCTCTCGGCGCACAAAAGCGACGACTGCAGGTTGTCGCAGCTGCCTTTGTGTTGATTACTGCACGCCCAGCCGAGATGTGGTTCAAGTGACATCTACTAGATGTCACTTGTGTGTGGTCACTCGCAGTGGTCAGTTAATGAGTGACCGAACTCGCCACTCACGAGTGGTCCATTAGGTTACCTATACCAGTTTCTTGCTTATCCGTACAATGTTATGTCAGTCATCAACGCTGCGCAATAACTTCAAGAACTCGTTCGTGTCTTTCTATCATCGATCGCTAACGAAAACAGCTCGAGTGTTTCGTCGTTTAATGATTGATATGCTATAAAGAGAACAACGCCACAGTCTCGCGTGACATTTTAAATTTTTGCTATAAAAAAAATTTATATTTTTTTCTGGCACTTTCTCCGTTTCATTCGTGTCATTTATAAAAAAAGCACTGCTGATAGATTCTGCAGTTATACTGTTCAAACGTGAATTTAGGAAAACGGTTTAAAACATACATGTAACTGCTTTTCCATGGTTATTTTGCTTGAACCCGTGCTTTGAGTAGCAGTGAGAGAAATATCAGAAGCAGACGTATAGATTATATTTGTCTTCAATTTGTCGCAGCTGGACAAATGTAAGCAGAGATGTTTAGCGCAGAACTCAAGATGGCAAATGTAAGATGTCAGCTGCCACACATTGACCTACCATGAAGGCGTCGTTAGCAAGCGTCGACTATCGTAAGTACAGAATTACATACTTCAGTGACCGCGCGACCGCTTCCTTGGCCTTTCACCCGGATATGTTACTCACTGCTTCTGAAACCAACTGAGTCAGTCCGTGAACCGTGATGACCTGCAGGATGCTGACTGCTGTCACGGGTGTAACTGTAACTGTAATCTTACTAACCAGCAAAACTTGTTCACAGATGTCGATCAAGTCTTTACTGTAAATACCCTGTTTAGCCAAAATTTGCCTGCAGAGTAATGCGTTTTACTTTTCGATCGCACCCAACAGTGAATGAGTGAGTGAGTAAGATATAACGTCCCATCATGTGCACCCGACACAGTATAGGTCATTTCGGAAATTGCCTTTGTAGGCAATGCACATAAACATAATAATTGAACAGAAACTGTTTAGCTTTTACAGAAAAACCTGATATGAAACACAAAACACAAAAATACGACTTAAACCTAAACCTAAAATTGTAAAAACTGTCCATTATTGGTGTGCACATGTAACAGTAATGGCAGTTCCAATAATCTTCCCTCTTATCCTCCAGACAGTCATAAGTTTCAGAAAGCTATTAAATGTATAGCGAGTAAAAAATTGTGGTGAAACAGCAGCTTAATTAGCCTAAAATTTAAATAAAAAAGTAATTTGACGAAAAAGTGTAATCTAAAATAAAGTACTTAATTACGTAATTTTCTTTACATTTATAATAAAAAGCGGATACGCATGTAGCTAAAACATTACGTTTGCTACCATCATAATTAGTTCTTATTGTCACAAAAATTCACACAAGTAAAATCAATTATTATTTTATTCAGCAGAGTGAACTAGTTCGAAGTGGTAACCACGTAAAAGCTACAACAAAGATTAAATAAAAACAGCTATACAAACAAAGAAAACAATAAATGTGTGAATTATTGTGCCGACTTGAGAAAGATAAAATCAACTCAATTAATTTTTGGTCACTTCTTGCATGCTTATTTTGTGGTAAAAGGCAAGACGGTGACGGTGAAAGTGGCGGGAATAATGTACACTGTATTAGCATGTCCGTCGGGCTGCTGTCGAAAATGAAATATAAACATGCACCCGACTACTTTACGCTTGCTGCAAGCGCTTTTTGTACCGACCGGCTGTATATGTACTTAGACACGCGGCTATTTCTAGCTGACACTCGGTCGTATCGCAAAATGATTACTTCGTTTCCATAATGAAAAGCTTGATCGCATTACGCCACACCTCAGCCCTGGCGAGGGCATTCACACCTGACGCCTCTGGAGCCTTTGCACTCTCCGCGCACGGCCACACGCGCACGCACGCGCTAGGTCTCTCGCAGATTTATTTTGCTTCCTCACCCACCAAGTGTAATGAAAGGATTACTGCTACCATCTGTCTTCATAATCGTTGCTGACCAACTGTAAGCGTCTCCTTTAATTACTGTCGGCGGAGGCGCCGGTCTGTTATTAAACGTCGTTGCGACCCGGGCGCCAAGCGGTCACTAAGTCCGCTGCTGGTATATCCGAGAAACTCGCTGCGAATACGAACGTTTTTCACTCCCATAACTGGAATGCACACAACGCCGTTTGTGATGACGGTTAGTTTGTAGTGGACCAAACAGGATAGACCGGAGCTGGACAGATGGACAATGGAGTAGACAACAGGAACGACATTGGAATGTTTTTCACTGTTGCTTTTGCGTATTGAATTTCAACACATCAGCGAATACTAATATAATGACACTTGCACGTATTTCACTGTGAGAAGCTACTACAGCAGTTTTTTCCCGATTTTTTTTTGTTTCAAACTAATAGCACAGAACAGAGCGAATGATAGCCGATAATTTTGCTTAAATAAGTCGGAATGACCAGTAAAAGTAGTAGATGATTTGCACCTGTCAAAACAGCTCATGGAAAAACTTTTCCTAGTCAGCTCTACTTATTGCGGTTTTGCATGCCGCTTTTGCTAATGACTTTATTTCGCCAAACGTGCAGTTAAATTACGGTTCCGCCATACTTGACTAATTAACAAGCCTCATAATAAAGCCTACAATAGCATATACCGGGTACAGCAGTCAACGAATCATCAGAAACTGGCCATTTCTAGCGGTTTCCCAGCGACAAGCTGACCCATAGATAGGGATGTGACCTGATGACGGACTGCTGTCAGCTTCATCAGCTGACCGATGGAATAAACCGGGTATGACTTGTGTTGACTGACTGCGTACAGAGTCGCGGTTGAAACACGTAGCTGCTGCTGTCTGTCAGAAAACAAACAGAGCGTTGCATTACATACTAATCTGACTCGTCTCACCTTGCCTCGAGGAGTTACCAGATCTTATGCTGTCTAGATGCATAGGCCTATGTGCTGCGTCTCTGTTCTCATTCTGTATAGCGCGAAACTTCGGTTGCTGAGCGAGATGTTGCAAATTATCCGTAAAAACAAACATCATCCCTGTGCCTGGTGTGAATCTCTCAAGTCTACAGTATGTGCTAATTCATGCATTGAAAGCCTCTATGGATTTTCATGCCAAATTTTTTTTATGAAGATTAAAGCTTTGAGGTCTTAATGGTAATCCACCTCAGAGCTACTATACGTCGCCTGCCATATCGGATCATACAGCATTGCGTGTCATCCAACACAGGTCAACGCGTCCAGTTTCAACCCCAGCCATAGAGAGGCTGGTGATCGATTTAGCTACCCAAAAAGGAATGGAAAGCTGAGTTGATCATATGGTCATATATCAAGATGGTTTACATATCCGGCGCTGCAGACGGTCACTCATTCAACTGACAGCGACTCGACCGGGAGTATAACGTCCTAACACCACCAACTGCACCAAGCCACCACAACATGATAACTTTCGTTATCGGTAGTTCGTTATATCGGGAGTGTTTGAATATTTTTGGTAACTTGGTCGTTTTTAGCAACCCTAATAATCAGTTTTTTTTTAAACAGATGACAGCAACGATGCTATAGGACTTGATGGGCAAGACCCCACGGTAGTTCGATGATTAGAACGGCCGCATAATAAAGAAGTTTAAAAATACGAAATAATTTTTGTTTGTTTAATTGTTTTTGGCAAGCAGAAACAGCGTATGAAAGCAATATCAAATATGATGCGCGGTGACAGCGATGACGTCACGTGTCGTCATGACAACCAGCTACGGACGGTTGAGCAGCATCCAATAGACGAGTCAGCAGCAGCTACAGACGCTGCGGTGGATTGGATGACATCCTGAGTGGTGTCACGACGCCCTGTGTACGACGACGCCTTGGTTTTTTGGGCGGCGCGTGTTTTCACACGGTATTAAAAGTAAACATTAATCAAATCTGAATATCACCAGACGAAAATACTCAAAATTTGGAGACTAGCGTTAAAATTGCCACAGCCAAAACCGTTTTCACAACATCAAACTTTTTTCAAGAATTCAGGCTAAGAATCTGAAGGTGGGGGCAACGGGGGAAAAAGCCAGGGCACAGGGGAACAATTATTTTGTGTGTGGAGCCAAATGTAACTTTATTCAGTTGTTGTGTGCATCGAGATGTAGCGGCTTCCATGGGCAGACCCACTTGTCAGAGGGTCAGAAGGGCAAAGCCTCCCTCCGATGTTAAAACACTTTTAGCTTTTGAACATGTAAAGAAAGCCGCAAATTTGCCTGTTTTTTAATATTTGAAAAAGCAAAAACTCGCAGATATCTCTGTTGTCTTGCAAAAAATGACGTTTAATGACGTTTAATAAGTCACACCTTGGCATGATAAAGTGCCCAGAGAACACTTTGTCACCTTCAAATTTTTTTTCTGGGGGCAGCTAAAGGGGCAAGAGCAAGGGCACCGGGGACAACTGCCCACCTGCCGGCACCCGTTTGGCGCCGCTCATGCAAGAATTTGAGTTAACTGGTCATAAGTAATTAGCAGCAGAGACACAGATATAAAAGCAACTTTCCGCCTACTGACGCCGTCGGTGCCCCTCCACAACTGTCTTACCACCCAAGGTGTCCGCACCAAAAAAACCATAGAAACCACCCAAGCTGTGGGACTATTCGTACTGTGACATCTCGTTGACGTGCAGATTGATGCTGACAATACATCACGCTCGACCTCCTGCGCCCGTGTAACACCTCATCTATTATCTCCGCAGAGGTCGTCCGTCGATATTTTGACACACATACTGCACGGAAGGGCTCTGCTCTGCTTTGTTCTCTCTCTTTCTCTCTTCGGTCATCTGTGTGCACCGTACACGTGCCGGTCGATCGCCAATCACTCGTTCATTCTGTGATCTGAAGTCGAACTCTCATCGCCTGAGATGATCTCCAAGCCTGCGAACAGATGTGAGCCGCATTGTATTTTGCTGACCGTGCTGAGCTCTGTACTGCATGTTGATAAAAAATAAATTTATTTATTTAGTCATTCATTTATTTACATACATACAGAATGGTTCGAAAGCTTGGTTAACCACCGAGAGGCAAGCAAAACTAAAAAAACTATGCCGACATACTTGTAATGTGCAGCCATCCGCCTGCGTGGTTTTTGACCTTGAGAGTTGAAAATTGGCGCACCGGAAATTAGAGTTCATGCCAATTTTGGATCGAACGGACAGACAGAGGTTATTCGCGACATCTGCGTCCGTTGCTGGCATTGCAGAATGACGCGCCACGCACCACTGTAACGGTACATACAGTGCACGGTCGTGAGACCGGTATCAGAGTGGTCGTATGGCGCACCTTGTCACACCAGATATGATGGATGATAATTGACCGCGCAGTTAACCCACACCGCGCTGTCCAGCCTACACTCATCGCCCAAACAAATCAACAAGAATACGGCCTTCAGAGGTGCCATAAACCACCGCCGGTTTGAATGACCGGCACGAGACTATACGCTTTTCGGCTACATGCGCTACGCTTGACGAATTATTGTAATAATACCACCCTACTTACTTACTAACTTGTTGAAACTGAACCGATATTGCTGTATGATGCTAAATAGAAATAAGATAAGCAAGTTAGCATGTGAAAAAATTTGTATCGGATAGAAAATCGTAAAACAGTGTTTTATTCTTAAGATGTGTTTTGTCCATTGGCGTCGCTAGAGTATTGAGGTTTGGATCGGAGGTCCCAAGCGGGGTCTATGGGCAAAACCCCAGTAGAGTATAGAGGCTAAGGACCTACTAGCTAAACTATAACGTCAATTTTATGACTCTTAGCTAAAAATTCTTTTAGTCACTTAGTTGCACATCATAAAATTAGTCATGTTGCATAGCCTAAATTTGTGCGGGCCTCGAATAAAAAAAGCATTCCAGCCATTGATTTTTCCCTTGGGGTTTGGTCACTTTGTTGCAAAAATTCTCCGCTGAGCGTATAAGTGAAATAATTCCACCGAAAAATCAGTCAATAAGTGGCACAGATATAGACGCGTCTTGTTTCTAATAATTGGCAGTGTTAAACGCATCAGCGGTCATCAGCGTGCATGGTTGCAGCAGCAGGCGACTCGCAGCATGCATGCCGCTATGCAGCAGACGGTGTGCAGGTATAGGTAGGATGTTTATGCCATTGCCGTGCTGTCACGCTGCGTATCTGATTACACGAATACCTCGGCGATCGGCTGACCAGCGAGCACACAACAAGGTCGTCATCAGTAGTCCGAGCGCATCCGCTGAATGAATCGGCAACGATGATTTCATTATAGCGTCGTATATCGTACAGACTAGACTCCATGCACGCAGTCCTTGGCGGGTCGGGTCGTTGCAGACGCCAATAGATAATATGCGTCTGCCGGTAGGCAGTGTAGCTGGTGAATTAATGTCCATCGGGAATGACCGCAGCGTTGCTTTGCTAGCAACGGACTAGCTGACCACAGGTCACTCAGAGAGGTCAACTGGTTTAGTCTTCTCCAACTAATATACTGATCATTGCGAGAACAACGTGAAAACTAGATCTGCATTTAGCCTATGTCTATATAACCACAGACTCTTGGTATGCTAGTAGCCATAGAGCCTGTGGTCCAGTATTACCTTCGTAACACGCAGAATGCACTTACAGAATTCAAATCTACCCTTAGTCCGCTGAGGTACTGTTTTACTGTTCACACTATATAGAAATCGCAATAAAAATATTGTAATTTGTATTACGTAAAAAATTCACAAATCTAGATCCGGATCGTGATACTGACTGCCACCTGCCCCACCACTCTCAGAATTTTGTCAAAAGTCCGTTTATAACTTTCAATAAGCTTGCTGAGAGAAAAACAAAAAAAACAGACGAACAGAAAACGATAAAACGTTAATTTTTTTTTCGGCGGGGGTAATGAGGCTGTTATCCAAGCACAGTTTACGCCGTTCATTTGACGCTGACTCACGTGGCAAAACGACTACCGCATGACGAACAGCCCCAAGCAAGTCTCCTTTACTTAATGTAAGCGGCAGATCGTGGTCATTGAAGACGTTTAAGTGCTTGGTGCTAATTAGCGGAGCAGTAGACGCGAAGTCAAAAGCACTTCGGCTCGATTCCGTTTTACTGCCGCGTCCGTTCGCTTATCCGCTTTAGATATAACTTAACGAACGACGGCTACTGCCCTCTGGCGTGAATAAGCTGTGATGTCGAAACAGTCTTCGTGATCATGGGTGGCGAGCATTTTTTCCCGAGGCGAGTGCACGCGGTACAATGTCGCGTCCAATTACGATTTTTCGTCGTCGATGGAGGCGACTTGAGTTACTCCGCCGACCAAACGGTGGTCGATTCAATGGCAATCTTCTGATAGACTTGAAGTCAAGTCAACAATCGGCAGTCAACAGTGTCAAATGGACTCGTCGGTAATTATCAACCAAAGCAACGTCTTGCTGTGCGTCAACGACTCAATCCCGTGCAGCTGGTTTACTTGCTATACCCTTCGATCGTTTTTTGTCGGCTTCGACACTAATGTGGCTTACTCTGCTGAGTGACGCCTTTTTATAAGTTGGTCATAAGAACGTCACGTCATGCGCCGCCAGCTAGATGTCGCCATCTAGTCACGTGACAGCAAGTGCCCTTGATTCAATTACATTAGAAACTTATCAAGCGTCACACGCAGACCGATTGACCGAATATTATAAAAAAATTTTTTTATGGAAATAGAGATTTTTACATGCACACCATACATGTAGAGGTAACTGGCTATAAAGTAATCATTATAAACCCACATTCGTTGTAATTTATTCAATGTGCACTTTACTTTTATCGCAAAAGTTTCCGACAGCCTAAGCACTTCAAACGAATTTAATGTGCTTAAACAGCCATTTTTCAGCTCGACGTTATCAGTTTCAAAATCCGTTACTTTGTGACAAACATTGCCGCGATGCTCTGCATATTGTATTCAACGCTTGCCCGTGCAGCGCATAACAGACGGGAGAGACATAGGTATTTCCCTATATCTACAATTGTAGTGTTACCCTTGCGACAGAATCAATACGAAATTCGATCACGCATGTTACATCACCCGTGATGCAATTTCAACCAGTCGTGTTCGTTCGAGCATTTTAGTCTTGTGTTGTACGACAATTACGTACTATTATTTTTTGCTGCTGTTAGCTGCCTGTACGTATGTCTGCCTGTGGAGCGGTTTTCCGGTGCACGCAGTTGACGGAAACGAGCCAAATGCACATCGGTTGACATTGCGGAAATAACGTTGCGTGAGAGAACCTGCCGGTCTGGCCGACGCTGCAGCAGTAGCACGTCGAAATTCGCCCATGATTGTACAATTCCGGTGGAACGACACCGAAGTGCGGGACTAAGGCTAGGACATGCAGGCCAGGCAGGTCCCGGGCGGCCGGGAATGACGTGCCTCGGGGCAGACAGGAAGACTAGCGACTAGCTGTAGCTCGCTGGCTAGCTTGTTCGGTCGTCCGTCCGTGTCGATATCAATTTCTTGCGGCGTCAAGTCGCTTGCAATCATGCCGCGCTGGCTTAAACGATTCCTGATGCAGCACGACACGCAGTCACAACAGCAGCCTCAGCAGCAGTGACGTCAGAATTTCTTCACCACAGCTGCCTCTGTTATTAGATATTTACAGATAACTAGATTTAATACAAACGATATTTTGCATTGAAGACAAATCACTGCGTACACTAAGTAATGCACCACCAAAAGATGAACGAGGCAGTTAGCTTAATAGATTATTTTGCATTTCACATAATCTTCTTTGGCTTACAAACAGAAAGATGACAGTTCAGATAAGCATTTGCTTATGCACAGTAATCTAAATCTAAGTATAAATATGAACATGATAGAAAGTCTAGACTAAAACTGCAGTTTCAACAAACTCCGTTTTACTTTAGGTTTTCTTTTTGCAGCTTTGTCTTCAGTCTGTCTTCGTATTGCAGTTGTTTCGCGAAAAAGTAATAAGTGCAAGTTCATGTATCGCTCGTATGTATTTTGTTTGTAAATTAGGTCAACATTCAATTACGCGTCAAATTGCATCAAGTACATGAGGAAGTTTGCTGCATCTACGTTATTACAAAAAGGCCACGCACACACACGTAGTTCTAGTTCTGTTCATCTTACCGACGGAAAAGAGCAATAATTTTAGCAGCTGCTGTTCCTATGCTGCTGCAGCTGCAGTGCAATGCAGTGTGAGAGTTCTAATGGATCGTTGCCTAACTGCCGGCCGGTTGGCTGGTCACAAATCGCGTCATAGCACGCAGCGTCGCTCAGTCAGTGCTGCACTGCGTGTGGCTTCAACAACGAGCATCTAGCGAACGCTGCTGCTGCTGCCGTATCCGTCGTCGTCGTCGTCGTCGTCATCGTCGTAATCCCGTGCCGCTTGCATCTGGAAATGAAATTTTGTCCTCCGTCGCGGCGGCGGGTGGTGGTCAGTCAGTCTGCAACTAGCCGAGGGCGACGCAGAGTCACTATAGTGCGACGGGCTCCCTGGCTGGCTGAGAGCGTTGGTCGGTGCTAGCGACGGTTTGACTGCTGCGCTGCTGCTGTGAACATCAGAGACTGACTGGCTAGCGGTCAGATGATGCACTAACGAGACGACTCGACGTTGCCTCCTCGTGTTGTGGCACGCGTTGCCTGCGTCTGCAATTTACGCCGATAAACGACAAAATGACTACACTCTGCTCGTAGGCTACCAGCGCAGCAGTGTGCTATAGCGTGTGTGGTCTCGTGTGTACTAATGGCATGTATAGTAGAGCAGAGCGGATGTATCGTACTGACAACGTCGAATGATAGCCTACCTGCGGAAGTGGTTCGAGTTCTGCAGTAGTCAAGCCACGAGGTAAGAACACTTCTATGCGCTTAATCATGTGGCCACTCTGTCTGAGATTCTATGTCATCGCATATCGGTTAGAAATGTTTCATCTCTTGCCTGCGAATAATGCGGCGGAAACTGAAGTTGGTGGTAGTGTATACAGTTAGTTCGCAATGGTTAATGATACTGATAACGACGTATAGATTCTTTCATAATGCATTAATGCTCATAACGATGACAGCTGATACAGGCAACGTTCAATATTGGCACACAGTGCGGCGAGTTTTAGTTTGAATGATTAGGCCTGTAGCATGGGGTTCGCAGAAAATTTTTCTCGGAATGACCCTTGACCTTTTCCCACTGATCAGCCTGCTATATCGTACTTTTTTGGGTACTTGTCCGTTAATTCACTTGCATGCGAATTAACCGCTAGAGTTAAGGTTAGGGCTAAAGTTAGGGATAGGGATAGGGTTAGGGTTAGGATCAGTGTTAGGGTTAGGTTTAGGACTTAGGGTCAGGGTTAAGGTTAGGTTTAGCATTAACAATAATAATTCGGGTGCGGGTGAATTAATGGACAAGTACCCTTCTTTTCTTCTGCATATTTAACGTGACCGCCTACTTTCTCTACCACTGGCATTGCTGCGTAATGAGTAAATAACATTTTAGCTCCTTATAATGCATTTTCCGTCTGTGTGATTTGCAGTCGAGGGATTGGGGCATGCACCATGTCTGACCACCTTGGCTGCGCCACTGTCACCAGTTGTAAAATTTCTGAATGAGAGACAGTGAGCGTAAACTATGTAGCGAACGATAGTCATGTCATTTTTTGTGCCGTTTTTCGTTGATTATGCAATTTTCTGCCAAAGGTATTACGGTTTATTATGTTCTACTTGACTTCGCCGCTGCAGTTTACTATCGCTTTACTGATGTGAGTTGAAATATTTTGAACAGATTTTTTTTGGGCTGACCGCTAAGCTGTAAGCTTAAGGTCAGCTCTTTGTCGTGGTTGTCGTCTGTCGTCCGTCACGGATGTATTGTGGCTAAACGGTGCGAGATAGGGCCAAGGTTACTATTAATCACTAATAGGAAGTGGCATACGCCCTTTCAGATGACATAAAAATCATCAACTTCAAGGTCAGTGACAACCAGTACGGTCGGCCCAACCCTAGCGACAGCTGGGCTTCTTTTGTTATCAAGGGAATGCTCAAATGATCATTCTATCCTAATTGTGTTCGATTCGGTTGATATTTAGCAATTATTCTTCGTGCAATGTGAAGTAAGTCACTGTTTTCTAGATACCGTCAGTCACCAACAGCGTCGCGCAGCAAAATGTCTACGTCGGTAGTTATCGCGTAAAGCGTCAAACTGACTGTTCTATCAGTGATCTAAAACACATCGAGCATTGTGACATGTGGCGCCGTGGCGTTCTGTGCATAACTGCGTCTGTAAGCTGCAGATCGCAGCTGGGCTCGTCGTGAATATTTCAGCAATAAGAAGACTGCATGCTTCTCCGTTCAAACCAGATGGGAAAGGTAGATTTTAATCGACGGACGGACGGACGGGCAACGAAAGAAGGGAAAATGTCGTCTCTTCTGGCGGTCATGCGGAGAGAGTTGGTAGTCGGTCAGCCCGTAAACTGAGCCAAGCGTCAGCGGACGCAGGTCGTGACGGTGTCAGTGGCGTCGCAGTTCATTTGTGGTTCTGCTGCCTCGACGCTGGGAACGGAATAGCATAGCTAGGCGTGCGTTGTAATGAGCTTGAGTTGGGATAGTGATGTAGCGTAGCACGACCTACGACGGACGACAGGCGACCAACGGTGCCGTCGATCTATAGCTCAGTCGTGACGATCCGACTGAAAGCCTATACTACTGCGTATTAAGTCAGGTTTCCACCCAGTGCAACGGATGCAACGCAACAATAGACATTTTTTCTCTCCTTGCGTTTTGGCCGTTGCGTGGCTTGCGTCGGCTGCGTCCGTTGTCTTTGTTGCGTACCTTTCTTGCGTCGTCTGCTCACTTACGTCACAAACTACGTTGAATGCGTTACGTTGGGTGGAAATCTGCCGAATGGTTTCGGCACCGGCCCTGCAATTCTTGCAGTCACTGGAGCCTTCTCTGTTGCAGGCCGGACGACGTGGAACTCACGTGACACACGGCACCACATCTGTACTTTGCTTTATGATGTTAACTTTTCAGGATATACATACCGTGCAGTTAAAGTGACCATTTCTTTATTGTTCGCAGCCCATTTTGTGCTTCAGCTTTTAGAGTTCTGACACTGAAGAACGTCCGCACTGAATGTAAGCTTTCGATTCCTGAGCTCAGACAGGACAGCGGGGCAAATAGATTGCCAAAGTGCAATACACAATGCGGCCTGCCGTGGAGACAGCCACATAACACTCTGTTTTCATTGTTTGGTGTGACAGCTTAGCAAAAATACTACTGACAAAATTTATTTCGATGTATAATTGACAGCATGTTTGATGTATTTTGTCACAAAAAAAATTGTTACACAAAGATTGCATTTGAGCCGTTCGCTGAGTTTACAAGAAACAGATAATAACGACGCGCTTTCTAAGACACATTACGCAATATCGTCTGCGTGATTTGGTCTCAGTTCCCGTCGTAAAAACGTAGTTTGGGAGTACGCCGACTACGCAGAAAAACATAAAGCGGCGCATGACGTCCCTCGAATGTCGGTCGGATTGTTGCTTCGTTAAGTGCAGTCAAGCGACGGGTTGACGTCCTAGCATAAGTCCTAGTAGTGGCAGAACTGACTTATTCCACTCCACGCAGTTGCCAGCGTGCTTACACTGCTTGTAGTCGTATAGTCGTGGTTTCGGCGGTTTATTTTGCAAGCGGTTCGTTCAAGCGCGCAAGACGATCGTCGGCTGAATGTGCGGAAACCGGCGACTAGATTGTCGTAAACACATCGCGACGACGACGGACGACGGGCGGACGATTCTGTCTTCCCACCATGGTCGACGACATCGGAAATCAGCCGGCCGACCACTGCACGACTGTCTGTCTGTCGCCTCCATCGACCGGTTGAATGCAGCCATTCGGGCGATGAGTCTATACGACCGACCTATAGACGACCACCTCGTCTCACATCTGTTTCTGCACTACCTTGCGAAATTTAAATGTTAAGCTCTACGACCGACCTAGGCAAGAGGTTGGCTGGCAACGGCCGGTGTTGGCGCCTATGCTATAGCCTCTCTTTGTCGAGCGAAACGCGGACAAAAATCTCCCCAATTACGTCGCTGTCATTGAGAGACGCGGAAGGGATCGTAGATAATTCGAGGCGGCGAGGAACCATCTGCAGCGCTTCTCATTGGTCGTCGACCACATCACATCACATTGGATGCGACTCGTGACGTAACGACCGACGCCACGAGTGTTGTACGTTTTCTAGCGGGCGCTCGGCACATGCAGCTGGTCCCCGACTCTGCTTTATCGTCGTCTGATACATCGGCCAGTTGGCACTCAACCGTCGCATCACCAGCTGCAGCAGCCCATTTCAATTTCCAACCCATTCATGTTACTTACTCAGTGTTCTCGGTACGACCAATTCTTACACTCTAGGTTTAACTCGACCCTTTGTTCACATGCTGTTGAATGGGCTACTTAGTATACAGTTGGCAAATGTCGTCGAATTACTTTTTTCAGGAACAGATCGTTCACCGACTTTTTGTCTTCGTCATCGTCAGCTTCGGCGGCTGGCGGAAAGTAGGCCAGTTGCAATAATTGAACGGCGTAAAGCTATACGCAGAATTTGTGTGCGAATCCACCCATTACTGTTGCCACTCGCCGGTTTTCGTAAACACAATACGTGTAAGATTTTACTTTTTTATGTTCATGTATGCGATTGAACAGCATCATAATAATCATATTTGTAATAGTTCACTTTATTTTTTGTGACGCTGTAATATATTTTAGGCCTATTCGTTCATTTGCACATAGTACAGCCAAAATGTGCTGTCTGCAGCCATAAGGCGCGTATAGAGCGACGTAACTGAACTGAACTGAACTGACATGGTTTAGTTTTTGACCGACTGGCCAATGGGCGTGCAGTAATGCATCACAGTAGGCACCGTCTAACGGTGGCGGTGGCACGTGTGCGTCAATCAATGACTAATGGCCCTGCTGGCCATTGGTAGGTTCGTCAAAAACCGAACTGTGCCAGTTCAGTTCAGTTCAGTTAAGTCGCTAGCTCTGTGCGCGTCTTTAGCTTTACGTGTGACGGCGTTACCGACATTTTGTCCTGATGCATTCATTAACCCGCGCAACATGGTGTAGGATCAGCAGGAATGCTAATGGAAGGCTCTTGAACACCGGCACACTTGTCCGCATTTAAGACGCGCTGTGCTAACAAACATTGCAGGCGCGTACATCAGCATATAACAGTGCTTATTACGGTCCGCAGCGCGCATACATCTTCCATGTTGTCGTGATAAAGCTAATATAGGCACGCCTCGCAGTATATGCGCGGAGGTCTCGTCTGTTCGTTTCCTGTTAATGAACCGTCGCCTTTCCAAGTTCCGGCACTTGATTGATTACTGGTTCCGCCGTTCGGTGTAACCTCATTAGTAGCCCATTTTGTTCACTGTTTTAGCTGTGTTTAGCGTAGTAATGTTTTCCTATAGTTTTATCGGAATATCTCGGAAATAATGCGACATAAAGACATCGTTTTCTTGGACAGTAAACACGAAGCTGTCGATTAAAACGACCTTGGGTGATCTTCGTCACCGTGCCTTTTTTCTAGCTTTTGTACCAAAAAAACTAATAGTGAAATGACTGATCGAAATACACGTGCAGTTTAAGGTCAGTTAAGGTTTATCAGTGTCACGATAGAAAACACGAAAAATTTATTGTGTAACTTATGGTAAAAAAGAACATGCGCTCTCATTAGAAAACTTTTTGTCTTTTAATATACAAAGCAACATTCGTGAATAATAGTTACAGTGACATGACTGCAATATCTCTTGTCGCGGGTTCGATTTCTTCGTTTTGCTAACGTAAATTGTTTATTGATTATGCTGCAGGCAAAATGACAGAAATAAATGTGGCATGTGCTACAGTGTATGCTATCTAGAACTTCAACAAACGGTGCTTCGTTAGTTTAATCCGACCTCGCATTCTCTGACCAAACTCTGAAGTTCTCTAGGCTACATACCGCTGCAGTGCCACACACTTTGACCTACTTGTCAGTTAATGACCTAAGGCGGTTGGTAGAGTCATCTATGCTGACCGGTCTGGAATCTCTCTGTTTCTGATCGTGGACTGTGTTCTGTATACATTGTGTATGAAGTATACAGCCACTGTTGTCAGGTAGCGTCATTGGCCGCTATCTCCTGGCTGGTGGCAATCTGATGAGTTCCAGGCTCCCGGTAGATTGTTTGGTTCGTGAGTGTGAAATCGGCTCCTTGTTGGCTTCGACGAATTGTATAGTCGCGCTACTATGTCCTTCTGGAAGCGGCTACGAGAGAAGGTCGGAAATAAACAAAACTTAACGACAGTATTCGACCGGCCTATAGTCGTCTGAATGGGATGAGTCATACCTTCTTCCCACGGCCAGTGACGGTTGCTGATAGTCACCGACTTGCAAGGAATTAAAAACTGTATTGATTGTACGCACTAACAAAACAACTTAATAATAATTAACATTAAACGAAAAGTAAAGATTTAGAGATATTTTTTTATTTAAATTGATGGAATCTGAGGTCATTAAAGTTAACTTGGACCGTAAAAATTTGTGGCTCTTTATTTGAAACTGTTAACTATGAATTGTGATCGGTCTTCTAATCTGCTGTCTTTCGCAGCTCCTGCGTCAAACGTGATGTGTTGTACGATGGCCAAGACTCTTGTAAGAACTCAGGTGACGGTGATTATAACTGTGTTCAGTTGTTACGTTCGATGGCGTTATGCTGTAAACTATTTTCGTATGGTTAGTTTCAGTTGGTTTGATTTTAGACTGAAAATGTATGATCAATAACTCAACGTACAATATTGTCAAGTCACTGCTGTTTGTGCACAGATATTGTGCTACTTTTACTGTTAACCGGTTTTTAAGTGAAATAAGTTAGTTCTTTTTCTATTAAGTTCTTGTCTGGTTTCTCTTTCTCACAAGAAGATATTGGCGCAAAAACGTCCCGAACATTTGCATGCGTTATACAGCCGAGCGGTCAAAATGAATAAGCACAAAAGTATTTATGTAATGACCAAACATCAACAAATATGTGTAGGAATTTTTGTTTAAAACACTTCTGTATTAGCCGTGATACAAGCAAAATAGCGTCACGTGCCATTAAGCAATTTTTGCAAGTGGTTCATCATTTGCGTTGCCGCTCGTACGCAAGGTATACCAAAACGTCACAGTAGGCCAAATCATCAGTAAGTAATCAGCAGAAAAATTGCTGAATAGATCCTCTATTCTCTTTTGCCACTGCTGCTAGACGCTTTTTCCACGACTGTACGGCTTTTTCGATTCTGCAATTTTATTATACGATTTTTAATAACAGTGCATATAATTAACTAATTGATTTGGCAATCTGAATACTGATACCTCAGTTGGAAACTCTAAGGAACTTGTTCTAGACTTTCTTTATACAGCATATGATAAATAAGACAACGGACACTAACTGATACATCTACGTAGCAATTATAAATCACTGATAAGACGGCATGCGTACATTTTGCTTACGGTATGTTGAGAAAGTTGTGTCTGATGCACGTTGGTAATTGCTATATGACAGGTGTAGAAATGCATGGCGCAAATGGTAAAGTCTGCCTGGATTCTGTTTCAAGGCACGTACAGCATCGTAACTGAACTGAACTGAACACGATTTAGTTTTTGATGAACTGACCAATGGGGGCAGCAGGACGAGCTATTTGGTTATTGGCTGACGAGTACGTGAGCGTTGTTACGTAGACCACGCAGGTCACCGACGCCGTTAGACGGTGCCTCCTGTAATGCATTACTGCCTGCCCATTGGTCACTTCGTCAAAAACTAAACCATGTCAGTTCAGTTCAGTTTTTCAATTTCGTCGCTTTGTACGAGTTTTAACGCAACGCGTGCAACGCAAGAACAAACAAGACGCCGTTTTGCGTGTTGGCTGTTGCGCTCGCCTGCGAATAGTCTACTTTTTTGCCTCACCTGCGTCAAAAAGGTACGCAAAAGCCTCGCGTTGTGTAGGAGGGAAAACAATCTTGAGCGGGCAAGAAGGAATTAAGGCAGTGAGTGACGTCACGTGAGATTCAGCTGCAGAAGAAACGGACGAGCTTTCTAAGTAAGTTGCGTGCCACGTTGCTATTGCTCTGCTTCCGTCGCTCCATCATTCAGTCCTCTCTATACGCCCCCGCCATTCTTCACTCAATGTCGCTTTTAATTAATTACAACCACCATCTGCATGCAGCACTGTGCGTCATGTCATCAGGAGCAGTTGCAAGTCTAGCCTGCATGACTGACACTGTTGGTTTCACTGCTGTGTTAAAGTCAAGTGTGAATATTTTTTCGCAAGCTCAGTTACTGTAACAGACTTTTTGCGGTTGACAGCACAGGCTAAATGAACTTCTGCTGTTTGAAATTACTTCTGTCGGATAAATGAAGTAAGTAGGCCTATTCCTCAGCCGGAGCCCAGAGAAAGCAAAGTTTTATTTATAGCACAAAATGGAAGAAAGGAAAATCTTGGCTAAATCAATACTAATTTTTTTATGTGCACAGCTCATTTTTAGCCGACCGTACTTAAGTAGGCTAACGGTCGAGCTGTTGTCAACTTGTTATGGTTGTCGTCTGTGTGTCTGTCTATCCGTCTGTAACGGATGTACTGTGGCTTAAAAGGGCTTAAAATTTTTTTACACGAATAATTAGCCATGGGTCGTAAACTCAGGCATGTAAAGATTTCACTCATCTACTCCAAGGGGAGCATTTTCAAATTGGGGGTAAATGGACTCTGATAGAAAAAATGTGCGTTTTATAACGAAAAACTGGCCGTATCTCGCAGATGGTGAGAAATAGAGCCTAGTGTACTATTAATCACTAATAGGAAGTGGTATTCGCTCTGTCAGATTAGATGGAAATCATTGACCTTGGATGACCTTAAAGGCCGTTATGCGCTATTGTGGCTAAACGGTGCGAGATGGCAATTAATACAGTCTGCTATCCTAGCGACAGCTTGTTACTGAACCTTAGGTTTTCATTGTCAGGTCTGTGTGGCAAACACCATAGTCATGCGGAGTTTCAGTTTCATGTTGAAACAGCATGCCAGTAGTTGTCAAGCAGATGCTGCTGCTCTATAGTGATAGAAAGCGCGACCGGCGACCGGACTGCATGGAAGTTTATAACTAGCTAGACTACTACTGGCTGCTAGCTTGCTCGCTGTATGACGTATGCACGGGATCATACGGCAAGCTGTGCTGACGTCACAGAGGTCAGTACTGCTGCCGACGTTAATACCACTGACCAGCGTCCAGTCGTCACAGCTGCCGGCCGTGACCGGTCCTGCAGCGCCATCTGCATGACTGGACGTCGCCGGCCAACGAACGTGGTCCGCAATCTTCATAAGCCACACAAAATCCGTCTCGTCGTCTGCTGGAATGACTTCGGGAACAGTGGATGGGCCCGGATTTGGTCGTCAGCCGCTGATAAATGGTCACCGCGGTAATAGTCGGCGGAGGTTTTTGCAGCCGAGCAGTGGAACCTATTCCTGTCACGCCGTACGTTCCGTTGGAGACAATTCTGCTGTCGTCGTTCGTTTCTATTTGCAGCTTAGCATATAGTTATTATGTGCGTGTGCGCGTCGTTTCATGCAGTTGTGCATATTGAGAAAATATTTTGGAATGACCTTAATGAAAAATTGCAAAAATTCTCTCTATACGGCTTACAATAAGGTGAGTTGCGAATATTTCGTACGCTGTATTTCTTATTCCAGAGTTTGTATACAGAAAATAAAGATATTAATTTCACTAGCAACAACTTGGGCACACATGATTTCAGCAAGAGCATAAAGTTAATTGAAACTACTTACTTAACTAGCCTCATAAACTAACCCATAATTGGTGTGAACGCTTCGCAGACCAGGAGTAATCAGTGAGTCCATTTTCAGCTCTATAGATTCAAGGTCAAGTTATTGGACGTCAAAAACCTCCAGAAAATAATGACGCATATCTTAGCTCCGGAGCAGCTTTTGCGCCCTCTGCACACTGGGCGCAGTAGACGGACGGCCGCATACGTATCGGCACAAGGCGTCGTAGAGCTGATGACGAGTTGTATATAAGCATTGATACGGCTCGTTCGTAAAACGATCGATGCGAATTCATTAAATAAATGCATTTGCACTGTTACGTTCGCCAGGGGACGTGCGTGTTATGGGGGTCGAGTTACATACAAACGTGCTGTTTTGTGAACCTGTGAAGTTTCTGCGAACCGATCACGGAGACATTGTGCAATCATATGGTAACAAGAAACCCTCTGAAATATGAGTTGCACGAAAGCATGTTCGTAACTTAACTTGAACTAAGCGCCACTCGACTGTACTACTGCGTAGTAGATGTTAGTCAAACAGCAATGCAAAGATTTACGTCATCAGACAGCGGCATAGTTAGAAATGTGAGGGAGCACTGCACATATATTGCAGAAAATTTGTTAAGCAAATGCAAACACCCTTTTATTATGTTTATCAACTACAGTCCCTAACACGTCCAAAAAGTAGGTGAACTTTTGTCCATCAACAAAAACGTATTATAAGTTCTCCCTAAACGCTGTGCATGCAGTGTAGACTACTGTGATTGCATTTTTGCGTTCGCCACGTGACGTTGCTAAGAGAGGAATTTTAAACCTCTAAGTCATTCTCACAGTCGAACATAAGGCGCAGGGCGGTCTTCATGTTGGACTTTGTTCCGAATTTGTACGGGTTCGTTTACAAAATGGGACTTTTTTTAAAGTTTTACATTCATTGACTTGACAATATGGCCATTATTTTTGGAAAATCATTTGTGACAACAAAAAGTGACTTTATGAGTTATAATGCGGGAAATTAAATGTACGGTGAATTGTGTAAGGTAACTTTTATTTCTGATTGTTTTATCTAATAATGCGACACGTTATTATTATTTTGTATTTTCACCAGTAAACTATACGTTATCTCGATAGAATGTTTTTAAATCATACGTAATTGTTTATCGCGTATTTCTGCAATTTATGCGTATATGACCAGATTGATGTGACGTTAGCAAAGACTATGTACGGTTTGTTGTTGACATCTTCTGCGACATTCTTCAATGCATCTCAGAAGAGGTTATATTTTACGTTCAGGAAGTCCTGCCACATGCACGCATGCACACACACACACGTTGTTTTGCATGATTGAGAACTCTGGAAATCTCTACCAACATTGCGGGCATCAACTGTGGGACGTGTAAGTCCCCAAGACATTAACACACGTCTTTACACTTTACATTAACAGGCGGATACGGCGTATATACACAACCGAGTGTATGAAAAGACCCTCCAACTGCAAAGCGAATTAAGAGAAAATCAGTAAAACCCATGCACACATGCTTCAGACAATTTGCAGTCAAAAAATGTTGGGGCGTAATTTTGTCTCCGTAATTTTGACCGTCCCTAAAGTAGGTCATATGTCATACACTCGTCTCAGTCCTCACCGTTTAGCAAATACAAGATCAGTAATAGTGCTGTAGCTTAACACAAAATTGTGCAACATTCGATTACAGGCATACAAATTGCATTTTATGGCTTTCATTAAATGGTTAAATAGGTGTGATTTATGCATATTTGATTCATGAAAAATGCCACATATGTGCTGAAATGCTAAAGTGAAAGTGTCCCTCTATAGTCTACACAATGCCTGCGATCACCTATGTTTTTCAACACCTATGTAGCAGAATTTCATATTGGTTTCAAACTTGACAAAAACTAAAAATTGAGCTTAAGTTCAAGAGACGCGCGGAAGCCTATAGCAGTTCCTGTTCAGTAGTTTAGCTGAAAATTGGGGTGTTCACGCTAAGTTAATATACAAATATCAAATCCTCTATCTGGATCGCATAATGACTTAGTTGCGTGGCGCCACGTGTTGAATAATATAGACTTGTGTCACAGCCCGAAATCGCCAAAAAATCTATAAAAACCCCTATTTTTGCGTTCAAGGTCATCCAAGGTCATTGAATTCGGTGGCAATCTAGAGCCAATGTACGACTTCCTATTACTGATTAATAGTAACCTAGGCGCTATCTTGCACCGTTATTGACTTATTGGCTCAAAATCGCAATTTTTTTCCACCGCCTCTCATTTAGCGCCCTCGTTCGGGGTGACCCCCTTCGAATTTATGGAAAAGCTTTACGTATTCTAAAACTAGAGTATTACAGGCAGCCGACGGTGAAAATTTGGTGATCCTAGCTTGCACCGTTTTTGACTGATCCATTCGTGTGACAGACGGACGGACGGACAGACAGACGGACGGACAGAATTGCGATGGCTAAGACGCGCTAAAGCAGAAGCTGCTTTGGCGCGTAACAATGTCCCTATCCAACTGAACATTCACTTGCACACTTGCACTGTAGGTCGACTGTTACCACAGACTGTGCCTATTGTGATGAATGGCATCAAGAGATTAAGTATCTCCAAGCACCAAAGACTGTCCTGAAACTCTCGGTCCAGCTGTTTTGAGTCAGAGACTTAAAGTAATCTTGGTATGATTGTAAACAATGATGGGTGTTTGTATAGGTGCATGTACCTTCTACGTGTTTTTTTATCCAGTCCACGTGCGCGGCGATTTTCGCATAGATTCCGGGTTTTCTATGCGCAGCACACTCATCTCCCCAACTTGTCACGCCCACCAGTTTCCATCTTCCGTCGGTCGCCTTACACTGTAGTGGTCCTCCACTGTCGCCGGAACACGAGTCTTTTCCGCCCACCTCATATCCAGCACATATCTCAGACTTTTTGTCGATGCGTTTGCCGTACCAATCGGGCCTTGAGCAGTCGTCCGATGAAATAATATTTACGTCCGCCTCTCGTAGCACATTCGATATACCTTTCCCTAAATTCGCGCAAACACTGCAGTATATTTATCATCTCAGATAAATTATCTGTCAATCAGTTAATGAACAAAAAATCGACCAATTTATTTGCCTGATAAAAAGGAGTTTAGATGAAATGATGTTTGATTTTATAAGCAAATAACTGTTCTAACACCAGCGCTGTCCAAATAAAATTAGAAACTAGGGGGTAAAGCCCAGCGTAATGGCTGCCATGCGCTCTATACAGCTTGTGCAAACGGGTTTGAAATTTTTTTTCACCATAAACGCACAAAATTGATTTTGGGTGGGTTAATATTGACTAGTCCGCCTAAACTTTTTTGTTAGTGGACCAGAGTTAACCAAATTTTGTGAGCGAACGTGCGAGTTATCGTTGTTGACAGCAGTTTGAACAGTTATAATTAACAAAGAATATTCAATCAGCAGCCATATTATGTTAAAATATTTTAAATAAATATTTTTCCGCTACAACTCGTGAGAATTCTGTGTAAATTGATTGTCATTTGAGTGAATTATGAAAGAAAAAAGGGGTCTATTTTTATAAAAAAAACCGTGTATTTGTGTTTACGTACCCAAGTTTTGTTTTTTTAAAGTTGGTGTGGTTTTTTACATACCCGTTTGTGCATGCCGTATCTGCCATGGATTAGAAAGTGAGGAGACGTGTGTTCGTGTCGTGGGGACTTTGGGTCGACACCGTTGGGCAGAATGTCGGAGTTCTCGCTGTCTTGCAAAAACAGAAGCGAAAGTGTGTGTGCATGTGTACTGTTACCTGAAGGAACGGTGGAGCCCCATCCAGTGGTCATGCATTGGGTGCCAACTGGAAACACAGATCCGTCCACGCAGATTGGTCTTACGTTCTCATTGAACTCAATACGCGAGCTCAGTTGAAGCAGCATGATGTCGTTCTTGCAACACAACTCAAAACCTTTATGCACTACAGCCTGCTTTATGTCATAGCGTCTCTGCGACGGTTCGGGTTCTGTTATCTTGTGTACTCCTACGACAACCTGAAGTAGAGACACATCTAGCTCGGTAACGATGTCATACCTAAACAGCAAACAGACAGAACAGCGTCAAGCGTTCACTGATTTTAGCTTTATTTGCAACATTAACGCCGAAACCACAAACAGCCTTTACGAACGGCACTGCATAGGACTAGGAGAGTAACCGGAAGACAGAGATACCGACAAGCCGGTAAGCGACTTGATTTGCGACTGCTAGCGACAGCTATTTTGTGGAGAGACAGAATCGATACATTCACGCTGTCTGACAATAAGGGTCGCTTATAGCTTACAGCTAACAGACGTACTTGCAGTGTGCAGCGGTGACGACCCACTCTGGACTGATGACGCTACATCCACACTTGAGATACGTCGTGTTGGACCAGAAAATAACACATTGCCACGGCCACGAGTGTGGGTCAGCCACCCAACCACGCACGACGTAAGGTATTGCTGCACGATATTTTGTCGGCGGCGGCCGATGACCACAAGCCATGGAATCCAACGTCCCTGCAATCAGCATCCGATCACTATAAGTTCTGTTTACGTAAGAATCCATCGTGCATGTAGCGTATGCACTGTTCACATTTTATATGTAATTACTTTCTACCTTCTAGCCGTGCGCGTTTCTGCGGGAAATTTTCAAAAACACATTTTTGCAAAAGTATCATTATTTTGTAAAATGAAAACTTTAAAAAAGTTAATGCAGTTTTGTGTAGCTTAAATTTGCATGAAACCTGACTTTACATCAATGACAAGATTGAGCCATTTTTTTGTTATGATGGAAAGATACATGCACAGAATTTGCGCAGTGATATCGGTACAGGCCTACAACATCGAATGCGTTTTTGAGCATATTAATGAATTGCTAAAATTGTACTAAATGCTGACGGTGTGGGAATTTATTTAAGACATAATGTTTGTGGGGCATTAGCTGGCGAAATTGTATTGATTTGACAGACTGCGTCATGTGAAATGTGCGCTATCAAATCAATATGACATATGCCGGTGACATTTGTGTTGTTTTTATGCCTGTCAATTTAAATCGCTTTGTTAATAGGCTACGTCTAGATACTTTTGTTCCCGTATTTCGGGCTGGTTGTTTTAGTATTGAGGTCGTAGAAGGAATAAATTAATCAATTAATTAAAACAGTCGCATAGATCTGCGATCTTTACCTCCCCTAAGGAGGTTATGTTTTTGCCGGTTTTTGTTTGTTTGTTTGTTTGTCTGTGTGTTAGCAGGATAACTCAAAAAGTTATGGACGGATCTTTCTGAAATTTGGAGGGTATGTTGAGAATGGCACAAACTACCAGTGATTCAATTTTGGGGGTGATCTGACAGAAATCCTGGATTCTGGATCACTTTGAAATTTTCGTTACCATTGCGTTAAAGGGGGCATAAGGGAACCGCTGGCAAAGTAAATATGGTGACGTCACCTGGCGAATAACATTCCCTTGGCGGAGGTACCTGCGGGCTATGACTGCTTTCTAGTTCCACCCCTGTATTCGTTCTCATAAGTAAGTATGCAAGCATATGAACAGCAGTAAAGTAATTAACCTGTCGCTTTGCGAAGGACGCCGATCAGCAAAACTACGACAAGAATGACAGATGGTTTCCCCATGTTTTACATCAAACAGAACACTACCTTGGTAATATTCATCGCGAATGATTCTGCTAGGTATTGGTTGATGAAACGCCACGTCAGCTGCTGTAACTGTCGATAACACGTCGTCAGATACTATCGTCTAGAAATAAGGTAATTAGCCTAAGTAAGTAAGCAAGCGAACATTTATAGTGCGCTTAGCCAATTTGTCTTAATCTACTGCACTGTAGCAGAATTAGCAATCGCCAAAGGCAGACACGAGTTATTACGCTGTTCCTGAGTTCTGTCCTTGGGAGAGAAAGGAGAGCAACTAAGGAGGGAAAAACTCGCAACTGATTTAGGCCTACGTAGAACTTAAGGAAGTTCATTTCACGAGTGACGTGATGTACGGCAGAAGAACAGCTAGTGATCTTGAGACGTTGTCCTGCGGTGGCAGAAGAGCGAATTGACTCCGGATTGTGACATGGTGTCCAACAGTAAAACCAGTCGCTACAATGACGTCAGTGATGACAGTTTTTGAAATCATAGTAAACTTAATAACTCCTTCGGGCCCGGCCGCTCGCCTAAGACTTTGCTCTTGATCAGAAAATAGATACCGCTGATTCTGCTGATACCCAAATCGACTAGATCCGATACCGCTCGTTAAGTGTGATTCCTGCTCGTGTTTAATTTTGATGTCTTTAATTTAATCAGCCTAGCAGATAATCACCGATTGCTTTTTACCTCCGCCAAGGAGGTTATGTTTTTGCCGGTTTTTGTTTGTTTGTTTGTTTGTCTGTTTGTCTCTGTGTTAGCAAGATAACTCAAAAAGTTATAGACGGATCTTTCTGAAATTTTGAGGGAATGTCGGGCATGGCATAAGCTACAAGCAGGGTTTTCAATAGCGGACGTTTGGGCGTAAATACGCCCAAAAATTTCAGCCCGTACGCCCAAATTTTAAGACGTGGACATCACGACGTCCAAAGGAATCTGCTTCGTATTATGTTTATTTGTCTATAATAAACTGAAAATTGACGTCAGAATCTGTTTTCGAATGTTTCGTTGGTTTACAAAAAATTTCGCCGATTGTCGTGTTTCTGAATTCTTCATTTCATGAAGACGAGACACGCAACCGTATTAATTTAGGCCTATTATGGGAACAGTTCTGATTCAGAAACTGTGATCTTCGTTTTGCATAAAGCTAATAACATTAAATGTTGCTTGTTTTTACAAGAAAGCCTAGCTGTCGCAAAGGAAGACGCGCTACAGTCTATATAGTTCGTTCCACTACTGCCTTCAAGTCATTCAAGGTCAATGATTTTTTACGTCATTTAAAAGCCAATAGGACTCTCTGTGTGACTTTATTAGCAATTAATAGTAACCTCGGCCTTATTTCTCATTGATTCTGAGATACAGCCACTTATAGCTTAAAACTTTCCATTAAAAATTGCGGTTAAACCGCTGCAGATGAAAACATGACTACTACTGACAGCCTACAGAAAGTCGCCAGCGCCCTATCCGATGGTATTATCGTAGTTTCGCCACAATACCGCACGGTTGGCATGCCATAGTGCATTATGACCTTTGAAGGTCATCCAAGGTCAATGATTTTCATGTGATTTGAAAGCCAATATGCGACTTTCTCTTACAATAGCAACCTAGGCTCTATCTCGCACCGTTTAACCACAATACATCCATGACTGACAGACCGACGACAATTGTGCTATAGACGCGCTATACAGCAGATTTGAGTTATATAGCACGTAAAAACCACAACCTATGTTGTTGGTGCGTAAGTGACACATATGTAGTAGGGGTTAAGTATTGTTTTACATTAAGTTTTTGCTTGAGTTTTCTTGTAGACCTACTGCATGACTTCCAGATTTTGTACACTGCCGTCCAAATTTTTTAGCCTGGAAGTCATGACGTCCTGAAAATTCCGGTCTATTGAAAACCCTGGACCAAACCACAGGCCAGGTAGGCACCAACCAAGCAATCATCCATGGGTATCTGTACGATCCCAATTGCCAATAAGCCCCAGCAAGGTACGATCTCAAATCAACACTCTTAGCTGACTTCCTTGAACTGCAACTGACGGTATTACCTCAGGTCAGCACCTTATGCTGTCAGAGGGTCAACCTAATTATGCTACTGGATACTGTTGGTCCACGGTGCTTTTTTAGCCTTATTTGGCGCAACCCTTCAGAGTCACTTCGTGAAGGGCTTTTTCCATCGGCCGACGTCAGGCTCACTGCAGATGTTGCATGAGGCATGGTCGCTGATTGCAATATCTAGAGGCCGCAACGACCCAGCACCGGTCAAGCAGTTCACGAATGTGTGAGTTGAGCAGTGTGCAGATTTGCAATTTTGTATGTTACAGTTTTGCCAATGTAAGTACAGAACATTCGTTTTGCTTTTTTATCAATTTTGTTTGTCACTTTTTATTGACGCACTGCAGCTATACTGTCTGTCTGTCTGTCAGGATGTACTGTAGCTAAACGGTGCAAGATAGGGCCTAGATTGCTATTGATCACTAATAGAAAGTCGCATATTGGCTTTCAATTAGCATGCAAATCATCGACACTGGATAACCTATGGTATGCCAATTGTGGCTAAACGGTAAGTCATAGGGGTCAGCGATAGTACCATCGTATAGGGCGACGGCAACTTCCTATAGGCTTCCAGTAGTAACTATGTCTTTGTTTGCAGCGGTTTGGCCGCAGTTTTCAATGGAAAGTTTCAAGGTATAAGATAGAGCCAAAGTTACTATTAATCACTAATAGAAAGTGGCTTAAGCTCTTTCAGATATGAAACTCATAGACCTTAGATGACCTTGAAGATCAGTACTGCAACAGCAACTGTATAGGCTGTAGTGCGTCTTCCCTAGCGACAGCTGGGCTTTCCTGTTTAGTGTGATTAAAACCATCTGGTGTCATTTTAAGTGGCATATTTGCAGTCACTGACCCGGAAAATGTGAATTCAGATATGAAAATTGTGATCCTACGTGACCCGAAAGCCAAGATATTCTTAATAATAGGCCTACGTTTTTGCGTAAATTTGAAATTAAAGATGGCTGCCATGCCATTTTTTGCAAAAGTGGTTCCTATCAAAAATGAACAGGTCATGGGATAAGTAACACCAGAAAAAATTGATGCTTTTGTCCAGAACATCTAGATCCATCCCAAATCTGGTTCTAAGCTGCCCCACTACTAATATACAAGTGACTGACACTGAATTGAATGAAGATATATAACCACTGTGAGCTTACTGTACTGATCCGTACTGACAATACGATCATTATATTGACATATTAATATC
>Ga0209367_1001532_pt1 | contig 28632 bp, 15 predicted proteins | sample WorMetLIZISLAND2_FD_187412 | JGI IMG/M metagenome (GOLD analysis project Ga0209367, IMG submission 187412) | Marine gutless worms symbiont microbial communities from Max Planck institute for Marine Microbiology, Germany - Olavius geniculatus... ...
ACCAGACTTAACTACAGCACTCTTAGACTGGACACCATCCACAACAACGTCCTGAGTTCGTCCTTTCAGAAATGAACGTATCCATGTGTGAATGTTGTTGTTGATGCCATAGTGTTGAAGTTTGCCGCGTAGGTGGTCATGAGGGACAGTATCGAAAGCTTTGGCGAAATCTAACACGGCAATGTCTACCTGGTTGTTTAGATCGTAGTTTTGTGTGAAATCCTGGAGAGTTGTGAGTAACTGAGTCTCACATGAGTGACCACTGCGGAATCCATGTTGGAGGTGGGTCAGAATGCTATTAGCCTCAAGGTGGTTCAGTATATGACTACAGATGATGTGCTCTAAGAGCTTAGAGCAGATACAGGTTAAAGACACTGGTCTGTAGTTCTCTGCCAACTGCTTATTGCCTTTCTTGTAAATAGGTGTGATGAAGGCAGTCTTCCAGTCAGACTGAGTCAGTCCACAGAGAGTTCCACCGCGACGACGACAGCGTCCAACCGCGGCACGGTGGCGTCGGAACACCCGCAGTCGACGGCGCGTCCCAGCGTCGGCGACAGCGTCCAACAGCGACGCGACCAAAACCCCGCGTCAAACAGGCGACGGCAACAGGAAACGACCAGTTCCCGGCGACGAACACAGTCAGATCGTGGCCCAGCACCAACACGACCCTGACTCGGCGAAGAGATTCCCCGACTCTTCGGAAGTCGATCCCCGACTTGTTGAAGTCGATCCCCGTCTTTTCAATCAGCACGGAGTTGATCCCCAACTTATTCGCCGCTCACAGCGGCCATAAAGCTGTCAAAGCTCTCCAACCAGGGAATACGCCCTCTTGGTGGAGTTATCGCACGTCTCGACGAACGACGACGGCGTGTACACTTCAGCACCGACTTTACGGTCGCTGGGTCTTACATAAGCCTCACGCGGCTTCTACCCGAGCTGTATACAACAGCTACGCGTTCTACAGCGCGTCTCAGACACAAGTGACAGCTGAAAACTGGCGGTCTATCGACTCAAAACTTCCCGCCCAAAACAATCAGAACCGGTTTTGACCGACCCTAGCCTAGCTAAGATAGATCACCTGACACTAGTCATATTACAGGATGGCACGAAACAACGCCTGTGAAACAAACGGCCACAGGAGGCAGCAGAAAATGTCAGAAACACAAACACAATATGAATTAACGCAAAATACGGGATAAACGATCTCGCATGATAAACTACGATTCACGCATTCTACACTACACGGCAAAATAAGGCCTTACGTGAAAATCAACCGTGACAGTCTGAGCACTGTTTATTGTTCATTACGTTTTCAATAAGATTAAGCTGGATTTTGATGCGCAGTACAAAACTGTCATACTCCCTCACGGCTTGTGCGATAGCAACAAGCTGTTGTATAAGCGATGTGTTAAGTCAATGGGAAGACCAAAATTTCGACCCCCACAGCTCCCACAATTTTCAACCGATTTTAATGAAACTCAAAACCAAGAAATATATCCGGGATATGACCCCATATGCAAAATTTGGTTGATGTGGAAAGACGGAAAGAGAGTCTGCGTAGAAAGGGCATTTTTCGTTACTTTTTGTGTTCTATCTTTTTAGTCCGCCCGCTTTGGCCTCAAAGGTCAGTTGCCTGGCTTAATCTTGGTTTTAAAATGCTGGATTGTGCTTTTCGAGTGTTTCTAGATTGCAATATACCTTGCAAATTGCAGTAAACTGGTCCGAATGCCGTGTACTGGTAAATGCTATCTGACGACTGGCGGAAGACATGCAAAGCGATGCATTACGGGAGTGCAGTGCACTTAACGACGTGACGTATAACGTAGTAGTACGTGGACGAAACAAAACAGTGTAACGGACCGAACGAACCGTTACGAACGACGTTTCTGGGTCCATCCCGGCAAACGGCAATTTCGCGACGCTGACTGAAATAATTAATGCTGTGCACTTTGTCCGTTTTGGCGACACCGCGGTATTACATTGATTTATTACCGCAATTCATTTTTCATCAGTTGATGGTTCGCCGCGCTGCGCACGTATAAGCTATAGTCGTTTATTGTGATAATGGTGTTAATACCGCTGCATTTTATAAATTGATATGCTGGGATACTAAATCATGTTTAGGAAAAAAGGGTCTGCAGACTATATTCAAGAAATTTATGCAGGCCTATAATATCATAATTTTGGCGGATATCATAACGATTAGTTTAACAGTAACACCATATGAATTTAACCCTTCCCATTTTTTATCATTAAGTATTAGATCTACTGACGGAATTATTATTTATAAAGTCGTCAAAATGCCGTTTTCGGACGCATACGTACGTAGCACATAATACAAGAAATTTGAGCTAATGCTCACGAGACGCGCGAAAGCCTATAGCAGTTCCGGTTTAGTAGTTTAGCTGAAAATTGGACTGTTGACGCTAAGTTAATATACAAATACCAAATTTTCCATAACGATAACGATAACGATAACGATAGTAGCGTGCGCCACTTTGTGAATTATATAAACTTGTGTCGCAGCCCAAAATCGCCAAAAAATCCATAAAACCCCCTATTTTAACGTTCAAGGTCATTCAAGGTCATTGAATTTGGCGCCAATCGAGAGCCAGTGTACGACTTTCTATTAGTGATTAATAGTAACCTATGCCCTATCTCGCACCGTTACTGAGATACAGCGACTTATTGGCCAAAAATCGCAAATTTTGCCCACCCCCTCTTATTTAGCGCCCTCGTTTGGGGTGACCCCCTTCGAATTTATGAAAAAGCTTTACGGTCTCTAAAACTACAGTCTTCCAGGCAGACGATGGTGAAGATTTGGTGATCGCAGGGATGTGCACGAGACCTTCTGAGCCGAGACCGAGACCAAACCCGAGATCCATGTCTCCGAGACCGAGACGAGACGTTGCAGCTTCCGAGACGCTGGCCGAGACCTTGAAGCTCCCGAGACTCTCGAGAGTAAAAACACTGTAAACGAATATGTCTAAGCCACAAAAGTCATGCTGGTTAGTATCGCTCTATAACTGCAGCTACAGTATGCACGGCGCGCGCTTGCACAAAACGTCTCGACGAGATGCAATGGCCCGAGACCCGAGACGAGACGTTAGTATGTCTCGAGATCGTCTCGAGGCCGAGACGTCTCGAACGAGACCACATCCCTGGGTGATCGTAGCTTGCACCGTTTTTTACTGATCCACCCGTGTGACAGACAGACGGACGGACGGACTAACGGACAGACAGAATTGCGATGGCTAAGACGCGCTGAAGTAGTAGCTGTTTTCGCGCGAAAAATGTACTGTGATACAAAAGCGGCACAACGGTCCGTAATAGTAATCTGATGCACTGCATAAATTAAAATTAAAACGGAACCATGCGATATTATTTTAACATTTTTCAGTTAGCGAAACGAGTATCCCGCAACACGTGACCAGGGGCTAAATACAAACGATCTTAAGCTAATGTCACACTGGTGGTCATCCTAAAAGATAACGATTTAATACACAGGAATACTTACGCCGTAAGTCTTACGGCAAATTTCAAGACATGTCTTAAAACAAAATCTTGCAATTTTGTGACAAAACGTATGGTTATCTAAGCCAAATTCTGCGAATTCGTCTAAGACATGTTGAAAGATGATTTTAAAATATTTAAAAAAAATTTTTCTTAGGATAGTCTTTAAACATATCTTAAGATATATTAATCTTATAATAATGTTATAATAATGCAAACTATAAGAATAAGCGGACGCCTAAAACGCAGTGCATGGCAAAAAACAAAATTTTACTGAAATATTTCATGTTTTGTGCTTCTTATAAAAATGTAATGTGTACGATTGCAATAATAGAAATTCTTGTAATACAATTAAATAAAATATTTTAAATTTGTATTTTTAGTTACAAATGTACTGCAAATAAAAACCGCAAAATTATACGAACAATAATAAGTAGTCAAAAAACATGTTCGAGTAAGTAGGCAGACGAGACTGCGAGACTAAATTCTTTTTAGATTTTTCATGAAGTAGGATGGAAACTCGGCTTTTTCGTAAAAAGTGGGCGTACGGTGCAGGCCTATATCAGTCCCACTTTTCCACTTTCGACTGAGTGAAAATTTGCTACTGATCTTAACCGTAAACCTAACCCTATCCGTACCCCTAACCTTAGCCCTAATCTTTACTCTAGCGGTCAATTCGGGTGCGGGTGAATTAACGGACAAGTAGCGAAAATTTCAATAACGACACACCATCTGCCGTCACACATTCATTCTGCTGCAGCGGCGCATCACTGGCGGCCGCCACATCAGGATGGCACTACGAGCTGTCAGTTGCTGAATCGAGCTTAGCACCTTGTGCTGACAGCCATTGGGTGATAGTATATTGTGTATCGTCTGCAATCAACGGAACGAAGCTAAGTAAATAGCTGCTAACTAAACGCAGTGGCGTAACCAGAAAATTAATTCCAATTGGCGGGGGAGGAGCTCGTCTTCCTTTCCTTTTTTTTCCCTTCCCTTTTTTGTCTGTCCTTTTTCGTTTTTTTATTCCTCCCCTTTTTTCCCCTGTCCTTCCCCTTTGCTTCCCCTCCTGTCTTTTAGAAGAAAACGTAGGACTATTCAAGCTCGGGGTCTGGTGGAGCGCTGTAAGCTCTTCCAGCGCGGTTAAAGGCGAAGCCGAAACCGAAATCAAATTTAGTGCATTTTAACTGTGAAAGATGATGTCTGTTGGCGACAATTTTAATTATTTTTCCGAGAATAAACTGACTAAATTGGCAAATTTAGTACAGTTTGAAAGTATGCTTATGTTTTATCTGGAAGATTAGGGGAAGGGACTGGGCCTTCTGCCCTCTTTGTGTACGCCACTGACTAAACGTTTCAAAGTCTAGATACGGTGTTTTATAAAAAGGACCCCTTTAGTTTTTCATAACTCACTTAAATGATAATCAATTTATGCAAAATTTTTATCAATTGTAGCTGAAGAAATACTGATTCAAAATATTTAAACAAAAAATAACAGTTTATTAAATAGTCTTTGCTAGTCGTGATGTAATGCTGACGTCATAATGTGTCGTGAGTACAAGCTTGCTTGTCTCAACTGGTGCTGTCAGTTGCTACCCTGCTTCGATGGTAAACTTAATCTGGTTCGCTACTAAAAAATGTTTATCGTGTCAGCACTGAGCAACGTGGGGACATGAAATCAGGCGTCTTGCTATCCAAAAACGCAACCATTTTGCAAGCTCGATGTGCTAATGCACTGTCTTGCTCGAACGTGTGAAAGTCCAGCTATCCCCACAGACACGTAATTGCGATCGCTTTGCACGTTTTTTGTAACTGCAACTGTGAAGCTTCCAAAATTTGTCATCAATGTACCAGATTTTTTACCATCGGAGCAAGGTAGCAAATTACTGACAGCACCAGTTGAGACATATTATGACGTCAGCATTACGTCCCGACTGGTAAACATTTCATGTAAATTAATCAACATTTGAGTGAATTATGACAGAAAGAAAAAGGGTTTTTTATGTAACACCGTGTAGACTGAAGACGCACACTTTGCGGCAGACGTTCAAGCCCAGTAATTAAGCACGACTGTGGCTGTCTATGTCGCCAGCTTTTCTCGCATATTCGCACGGTATAGGCTAATTTATGAGCTACGTTATTGGCTGCATTCTCGTATAAGCGACCCTTAAATTCAAACTGCGTGTCTGTGACTGCCTGTATCTTTGGGTCTGTCTGCCGTCTGTCGGCGACACTACTGATACGTCAATCTGTCGCCTATGCTTATACCCCATGCAGCCAAAACTTGCACTTACCTATTCATTACAAGTTTTAGCAGATGGGTTTAACATCCAAATTTCTCCTTTCGCTTGGGGGTCAGAAACTCCCAACTATAACGCACTGTGTCACTTGATCCCACAAGACTAGTGTACCTGCCAAATGGCATCAATAACTCCATCAAATGATTTAAGCAGAATGCATCACTGTAATAAACGACAGACGACAGGCAGACAGAGTGACAGACTGTCCACGCTACAGAGAACTGTGTTGCTATAGGTAAAATTGCTATCACTGAAAGAAGCGATTTCATCAAATAATGTTGCCGGCCGGCCGCAATGCTTGGCGATGTCACGATTTTACAACCCCCGTTACGAATTAACCCCACACATGCAAGCGATGCCAAACACAAGCGGCGAGTGAAACATTTACATATCTGTAGGATTGTAAACGCGTGTCTTTCCACTCGGAATTGACTCCGATTGAGTACCACTAATCACATTTTGTTGCCCCGCAAAGCTTTAACCAAGACTAAACAGAATTGCATAAACTCCAACTGCTGCGCGATGCTACGGCATCTGGCTTTTACGATCAAAGATTTGTTGTGTAATGGCTTTAACCGTGGTCTAGATCTACCGCTGTACATGATTTTTGTCCAGCGTTTTATTTTTTGAATTCATATGTATTTTAAAATAGATATTTTGCGCACGTAGCCTAAACAACGACAAAAATGTCTAATATTTGCGGTCTCGTTATTGTCGCTGAAACGTAGTGGAAAAGATAAGAAAGCAAAAAAAACGACATTATCAGTGGAAAAAAAACAAAAAGTAAACATAATAGTGAAAGTAAAAGCAAACGCAAAAGCAAAATACTACGTCGTGCATGTATATTGCCTTTCTGAAATTATTAACCTTCGAAAGATGCAATACGGCCGCCGGCAAGGGATTTGTCCCAGTTTTGTCTGGAAACAAATCTAGTTTCTACAGTTTTGGGATTTTTGTAGCCAGCAACTTAAAGCCCACCAGTTTTTGCGCGTCTTTCCCACTATAATCGACTGTAAAACGACTGTACTTGGTTTGCTTTAAATTTTAATGCAACGTAACGAGGCATACGTCTTTTGTCTTTCGCAATTACCCTAGAGTGGCTTCTTTCTTTCCTGCGCACATTATCCGAAATCCTAACATAAAATCTGCAGGCTTTTTAACTGAAAACATTCATTTATTGGAAAATAATCATTATTTTGCAGAAAGAGTGCTATTACCAAAACTACCGTAATTAATAATGCCACTCTGTCTCTAAAAAGTTATTATGATGGTTATGCTCATATCGGCAACTGCGGGAGCGGGCGCCGCCCACGTAGGGTATGGAACGAAATAATCCCTGCTCCGCCGTAATTTTTACTCTTCGCACACTACGTTCCTAACGTATAGCAAAGTAAAGTATATGAAATCAGTATAATATTGAAGACCGACCGTCGTGGTACCGACCTCTGTTTTTTGAAGAGCCTTCTTGGATGAACTTCAAATTGCCATATCTCCATAACGGTGCCAAATGGACGCACCCACAGGAAATGGCCCACCGCGACTCGAATGGCCACGTGACCGATGACGTCATCTCATCTCAAAAGGTCAAGTTTGTTATCCCATCACTTTTGAAGCAACAATTAAACTTTTTAATTTTTCCACTGGCCTACAGAGCTCACCGATTTAATTTATGTGGGCTTTCAGAATATACTAAGACACCTAAGGTTTTTTTATGAGCATTAACTGGTTTGTTTACTTTATTCAAAGCCACCGTAAAATAGCACAAATTTTGCGTTGAGGTACAACAAAACCAACAGCAGCTAGCGTCATCGATTATTATTAAATTTTTCTCCTCAGTTTGTAAAACGTTGCCCTCGATTTTCCACCTCGGGCAATATTTTACGAACATCGGGCAAAATTTTCAATAATGACATCGACGCCAGTCACTGTTAGTCAGATAGACGCCGGGTCTTTAATGCAAGCCAAAAAGAACGAAAAAGCAGTTCGAAGAATACAGGAGAAAATAATGCGTGCAAGAAGCAAGAAGTACATTATTGGTCACAATCTACAAATATTTTCTTATGCTATAGGGGCCTAGAACACACACGCGCACAGGGTAAACGTTACTGCTGTAAATCGTCGGTTCACTGTGCATGCTACTGTATCTTTTTGTGGCTCCATTATTCTAACACAGCTGCGCTTTTATGAGACAAAACGCTAGCATGCACAGACAAAATGTGTCTGTAGGCCTATCTGTATAAAGCAGTTTTACAGCCGACACCGGCCGGCAACGGGACCAGGCTTACTGGATGGCTTATCAGCTCGCGTGGTCAGCACCGTATACAACCTGCCATCCTGAGCAGCTAACGGCGCTTTTATTGCCCCCACATGGTCCCGCAGGAATACAATTAATGTACGTGGCAGTCACGTGACACTGCACGAACCGGAAATTATACATTCGTCGGCGGCGGGTGACGTCAGAAGTTGATTAACTTCCGGTCGCTGCTCTTGTTCCTCCGCTTTTCTTCTGTTTCCGGTTTTATTCGCTCGAACGAACTACAGACGACAGATGCCGAAATTAGCACGACCCACACTTTTTGACGTCATCGGTCGCTTTCTACGCTCGATATCAGAATGCTTCGCGCCTCGTAGCTATAGCCTAAACATCCGTCTGTTTGTCTGTCTGTCTGTCTGTCACACCCTGCCACTCCATCGAAACGGTTCAGGCTAAGACCACGAAAGCTTCACTGTGGCTGCCTCAAGGGCTCTAGTTTTTTGGCGACAAGAGTTACTATTTCTGGTAGTTGACAAAGCGACGGCCAGTGCTGTTCGTGTTCTATAATTACATTTAGCTCATTACCGTCATCAAAGCGAAGCGAAGAAGGAGCTTACATTTTAGCCAGGATTCTGTCAGCTGGATTATGTCCAATGAAAAATGAGAGAATTTCGATGACATTGTGACGAAAAAAGAAGTGATTAGATTACGGTGGTAATCCGGATTTTTTTGTGGATTTTGGATTACAGACCGGGATTCTTTATCGTTATGAAATAGTAGGTGTATTAAGTCCTTTGTATTTGCCAGGAGCTGCGCTATCGTCGGCGGGGTTTGAGATCTTTAGTCGCTTTTGGTTTATTGTTTTCTGATCATTTCAATCGTAACATGTTTTGTTTGACTGTAACCTGTTTGCATTAAATTAAGAATACTCTGCATTTATTTTATATTAATTATCCGTACCTTCAATCTTATGCAAAAACAACTGATTGCAATTATAATAATAGGCTAGGTAAAAATTATTATGGATTATACTAGCTTAGGGGCTCGTATTAGTTTTAAAAACATTCTTGCAAGTTGCAACTTTTGTGCATGCACTCGACTGCGTCTTTTTTCAACATTGTTATCAAAAATGTTTTGCAAAAAGTTTTACATTTTTTAGTAATTTTACACTTCACCATTCAAAGCAGTAAGCGCTCGATAGTGATTTTCTATGGAGAGGAAACTGTCATTTCCTAAGTAAGTGTGTGCGGAAAGTAAGTAAGTAAGTAAATAAATATTTATAGTGCGCCTAAAAGCCAGCTTAGCCGGCTTATCCAGGTGGCACTCGCGCCAAAGACTTTTATAAACAAACTGCCGAAGGGAAAAGGGCAGAAAAAAATGGAGCATAGAGAATGTGCGAGACGCTCGGCCTTATGACGTACCGTTGTTTGCACGGACAAGCACCTCGGTACCTCGCCGATCATATCAAGCCAGCCATCGAAATTGCATCGCGACATCGACTACGTTCTGCCAACCGACACCGGCTAATCGTACCCCGCTGTCGACTCAACACGTACGGACGTCGGGCTTTTCCAGTTGCTGGTCCGACGGTCTGGAACTCGCTGCCAGATGAACTCAGAGATCCAGCGTGTGACATTGACAGTTTCAAACAGTTCTTTAAAACAATCCTGTTCAGTCAGTACTAGTGTGACAAGCGCATTAGAGGTTAATTTTAACAACATGCGCTATATAAATTTACATTTTACTTTACTTACTTACTTACTTACTGTGAAGGATATCACGCAGAGCGGATATCACGGCGATCTGGCACTAGAGAGCAGAAAGTTACTAGCGGTAGATCACTATTTACCTAATTACATTTATCTCGTTGTTAATGTAAGAGTGCAGCCACATTTCTTCTTCACTGCATTGCTAAGACTGTGGTTGGAAGTGAAATGTTATCAATTACCAAGCATTAAATAAAAGATCGATGCTGTGATCACGAATTCGTGATCGCCACTGCCGATTGCCTGTGATCACGACTGTCGTAAGAGCCTGCCTACGGCAGTATGCCTGCCATAGGCAGCCTCTTACAGCAGCCGTGATCACGGCAGCTAGCAACTGATGAGATCAACCTTTAACAATTTAATAGCTAACAAAACTGAATAAGCTGCAATAACTAACCCTAACCAGTAAAATAGCTAACCACTAAAAATTTAATAACTAACAAAACTGAATAAGCTGCAATAACTAACCCTAACCACTAGTGCCACTATCTAACGCCACCTGTCTAATCTATGCCCATGCCCAGCGATGTTTTAAAAATAGCTAGCCAATACCGTGGTTGCCGTGATCATAGGCAGTCGCCGGACTATGATCACGAATTCATGGTCATAGACACTGCGTAAATAAAATTTATTCAAAACCTCTATTGTTCTAAGTCCGTGTTACAAAAGACAGCTTTGGCTTGAGATGGACTCTGATATAATACTGAATAAGCCTGATTTAAAAACGTGGCATGGTTTGTAGACGTTCTATGTCTACCAGGCATATAAATTCTACCGTCTTCCCAATAATGTATCCACCCGATCTACCTCTAGCAATTTTCCAGTGCTAACAGCAAGATCGTTGATTTACCACTAGAATTACTGATTTGCAATAATGGCATAATTTGCAGTAATGTGTGGAAATAATGTACGTATTTGTAACATCTGTGTGTACAGGTTATGCAGTACAGCACTGTAAGTACCACGCTGAGTGCTGTGTGGAAGCAGATGCGTTTCACACCGCGTCGTCTGCGAGTCAGCAAAACAGTATGTAGAACCCACTGCATTCAGCAGTTTGCATCCCTGACTGTAAATTTTTCTATAGTTTATAGTTTTATTCTGCATGTTCAAGTGGTTGACATGTTGTGTCTGATCAACATGTGATTTTTACGCACGACAGCAGCTACTGTTGTAGCACTTCTTAGCAATCGCAATTCTGTCTGTCCGTCTGTCACATGGGTAGATTAGTCAAAAACGGTACAAGCTAGGATCACCGAATCCTTACAGTCGGCTACCTGGAAGACTCTAGTTTTAGGATCAGTAAAGCTTTTCCATAAATTCAAAATAGGTCACTTTGATCGAGGGTGCTAAATGAGAGGGGGTAGGAAAAATTTGTGATTTTTAGCCAATACTGAAATTCATGTACTGGATATGGCACTAGGCATCATCCGCCGTCGAGTCTAAATGAAACATCGTTGTGAGCTTAGATTTCGTTCGCACCGGGCCTTCACACGTGCATCTCTGTCGCACATTCCCCTTTGCATTAGCTGGGCTTTTCTTGTTTTTTAAAGGTTAGAGGTTAAAGTTATGTATACTTTATAGGAAACCCATGGCTTTTTTGATGTTGCCCCATAATACTTCAGTTTCAGGTCTTTGTTGATGACATCAGACACAAAGACATGAAACTGAAGTGTTTTGGGGTGACCTCACAAAAGTCGCTGTAGCTATTGTTTGCTTTGGCAGATATAATTTAAATTTGGGACTTTGATTGCCAATAGATGATGATGCAGTGTTGATGTAGAATTTTGCCAGAATCAGATTTTGTTTGTTGGATTTATGGAAATATGCTGTAACAGAGGAGTTTACTTATGTAACGCCATATTGGTAATGGAGATATTTTGTTATCGATATTGAACAATTTTTAAATTTGCGAAGATGTAATATATATCACTGAAATTTGGCGATCACTTAGCAATTTATTGAGAATTGAATGAACAAAATTTTATTCAGATTTGTTCAGATTTGACATTTCTATTGTACAATGTTTAGGGGGTTACTTTCATTCCAGACACGGTGTATACATGTTGTGTACAGGTATTGCGCATGTCATCACTTCGTGCATACCTTTGCTGTGCTGAGTTACCTGACTACACACTACTCATGAATGGTAAAATGATTTAGCCTTTTTACTTTCAGTCTTTGCTGCATATGTTTTTGAAATAATTACAGTTACTACACTTGTCTAAGATTTTTAAGAAGTTAAGAAATGGTGAGCTCTTATGTCATGTGATTTATGTATGTGCATTTGATTTGTCAACCTAACTTGAAGACTCAAGCTGAGAAGAATGTCATAAGAAATGCAAAGAAGACCACTGAGAATGTGGATATGAAATGTTCTTATGAAATCGTCATTGGCCAAAGATACGAAGATCTTACAGAAGACTGGCCACCGTGTATAAGATGTTGTTGATGTAGAAAGGACCACTTATACTCTAGCACTGTTAGTCAATGCATAAAAATGTTTTTACAGTGCTTTATTTGCCAATTTTACATGTGAAAGCAGCTATGCTACTGCATTGGTGCATCTTAGCCAACGCAATTCTGTCTGTCTGTCTGTCTGTCCTCTGTCCGTCTCTCCGTCACACGGGTGGATCAGTCAAAAACGGTGCAAGCTACTATCACTAAATTTTTACCACCAGCTGCCTGAAAGACTCTAGTTTCAGGATCCGTAAAGCCTCTCCATAAATTCAAAAGGTGTCACCCATAGCGGGGGCACTAAATGAGAGGGGGTAGGGAAAATTTGTGATTTTCAGCCAATAAGTCAGCATATCTCAGAAACGGTGTGAGATAGGGCCTAGGTTACTATTAATCACTAATAGGAAGTCATACACTGGCTTTCGATTGGCACCAAAATCAATGTCCTTGGATAACCTTGAATGCCAAAATAGGGATTTTTATGGATTTTTTTGGCAATTTCGGGCAGCAAGACACATTTGAAGAGCGAATTATGCCAAAATCAATTTAGATAGACAAGGACAAGCTGCATATGAAATTTTCAGCATCAATCATAGATTTCGACGGTCCAAGTCTCAATTTTCCAGGTTCAGGAAAACCTGCGCGTGAGGGCATCAAAGAGCAGTACCCCTGTAAAAGTCGTTATTTTACCGTTGTTGGCCAGTCTTTTGTGAAAACGGTTGCAGATAGGCATGGCCATGCTGCCTATCACATCAAGCACTAGTGACGAGCTTTTTAGTCGTATCAACGTCAATGACTATGAAAGACCCTGAACTTCCAAAATAAGGGGTTTTATTGATTTGCAATCTTTGGCTGCAGCACACACTTCAAAAATTAAGTGCAATGAAATGGCTGGAGATAGACTGACAGTTTGCGCCAGGAACTGCTATAGGCTTTCGCGCATCTCGTGAGCATTAGCTCAAATTTTTTGTGTAACTAGGTGTTGCATATAGTTAGGGGGTTTTAAGAAATGTTTTGTAGGACTTTGTCTTAATAACTTATGCTTCTGAATATCATACGAAACTAAGCTGTTGAAGCATTGCACATTAATGCATTGCATTATTTTTTAACGCATGCGTTAACGCATTAATAACACATCATTAATATTGCTGGTATTGTGAGTGGACTACATCGAGAGGGTGACTGAAATGAGACCCACAAAGTCATGTTTGTGTCGCAGAACCGTGATAGTAATGATGGAACAGCAACAAAGCAATTTGTAATTACTTGAATATTATTCCATTGTCAAATAAACATAGTTTAGTGGAATATTAAAACTCTTGCTCGACAGAAATTAATAAATTTTTGTATGTGTATTAAGTTTTTCAACACGTATTGATTTTTTAGCGCACGTTAATTTTTTAACATGTAAGTTGTTAATTTAGCAGCTCTATTTTTAACTTATTTTGTACTCATGTGTAATTGTCATTTTACTGTTTTGTTTTCTGTGTCTGATGGCTGTTTGTGATTTTCTCAGGTATTTTGAACTAAACAGCATTTTTGCAGTGATCGTTTTACCATTTGTCATTTTTTTCCCAGACAGATGAATAAATATGCTCCGCAATTGTTGGTGTGGATTTTGTGCAGAGCTGCAACTGGAAGACACTTTCAACAGTTGGTGTCAGTTGCTCTATTTACATGTCTGGTCTGTTGTCTTGCTTACTACTTCAACCTTGACTTAGCTCGGTTCGATTTTATGTGTAGCATGTTGTATAGCAATCTGTACAGCTTGAATGTGCTCAACATGTACAGCATGTCCAGGATAGAAATCACAGTAGTAGAGTAGTGGGGGTGATACTTAGTCAGCTGGTTATATAGTTATTGCTGTGCTTTTTGCATATTTCCAAATATTTGTAATTGTGCGTTCTCTCATATTTTGGATCATGATCTTTTATAAGAAAGCTAAAATGCATTACAGTTGACTCCGCTTATATGCATGGCCTTCGGATCGCAAGCTGACTTGCATGTAAGCGGAGCGTACATTTAACCGTAGTTAACTTATAGGACCATTGCAGTCATTTAAAACATGCAGTTACAGTAGGTGGTCATCCACGCCACAGGAAACAGTCGCCTCACTCATTTCTCTCGCGGACATAAGGCACAGCATGTAGCAGCTGATAATGGTCACTCCAGTAGTGTCAGTTTGCATGCTGCTCGCCCGTTTGGCGTCTTTATGACTCTCATAGACAGCAGGTGGCCTAGCACTATTAACCCGCAGACTGCCGTATGCTGCTCTGGTGGGGAGATGCACTGTAGCCCACATGATGCGTGGTGCTCACTAGCTCTGACTACCCACATAATTCTAGGGTTTAGACGTCGTCACCGGCATCCCAGTGAGCGTTAAGTGGCTGACTACAGGTAGTCTTACGTGCACTGTGTCAGCCAAGTTGCTTATAACCGAAGTAAGTCATGGTGCTGGGACCAAGAGAGTGCGTGCTTATAGCCAAATTGTGCATATGTGGCTGGTGCTTATAAGTGAAGTTGACTGCCATCGACATAGCATAAACTGAAATGGGACTAAACGCACGTCGTGCAAATAAGCGGAGTGTGCTTATAACCGATGTGCATATAAGTGGAGCCAACTGTAAATACACTGATTGGATGCTGAGAGAAAGGCAAGATAATTGATAAGGTGAGAAATATTCAAAAAAAGTCTGGGTTTTCTTGTACACCATATATGTTTGGTATTTTATATTCTCGTACATTGAATTATTGTTAACATAGAATTAATAGATAAATGAAATAGATTTTCCAGTGGGCAGTGCGTGTGGTATTTAAATGTTGCTGTGAATCTGTGGCACAGGTTTGTGCTGGTACGTCTTGCCCAGGAAGGGGAGGAGGGCAAGTTCATCTATCAGGAGTTGGTGAGGAACATGTGGAGGGACATTGACATCAAGTCCAAGAAGTTAGGGGTATGTACGTAACTCTGCAGGCTTCAGTTAGGATCTTGTAAAATACACACCGAGCCAAAACTTTGGTAAATTTGTTATATTATTTATTGTCTTACTTTTTGCATTCTGTTGTTGCTTACTTGCTTTTCTGTTGTGTTTAGTGCAATGATTCACCACTTGGTTAATTGCTAGAAATTTTTGATGAGTGTATCATTTTGTTTGTGAAATTTTGACTGGTTTGTGTAAAACTAAAATCGCTAAAAACATTTTGGTAGATATGATGACCGTGTCTGTTTATATGCGATGTCGATTTCATATTATATCATTAACAAAAAATGATAATCTCTCTTTCTGAAGACAATGCCGTGATTTTATACTGTTTACAAGGGGATAAAACATTTAGTCATAACATCTCAGTTTATTCGTGAATAACTAAAGAAGTTGTGACACAAAAAAACATTATGCTTTACATTTTCTGCCGTTAGCTTTTACTGAAATAAATTTTTGCCAAGTTAACTGTTAAAAAACTTACTCATTACCAGCTTATTGCTTTTGTATGTTGTTGACCATAAGATTTTAATAATAATGATACTGATAATAATACTCGGCTTTTTAATACCACATCAACTTAGCTTTCAAGCGTGTAGAATAACAAAGAAGTTGGGGATTGGACTATTGAATTTTATCTCATTTATTGCAGTATTGTTAGCAGGTTGATTAGGTGAGTATGTATATGTTATGTTGAAAGTATTCAGCTAGCCGGAAGGAAGGATTACAGTCTTTATATGAACAGTTCAGACCAACTCTCGTCTCCTATGATGAGGTCTGTATTTTCCCGAATACATTAATTTTTCTTGTTTTTAGCGGTAATGTTGTTCTCTATCCATTCACTGGACTGTGTAAGATGCATATTAGGCTGTGCAGGTAGGCAGTTGTGATTGACATTGATATTTATAAGTAGGGTCCACAGTTTTCTGTGGGCTGCGGAATTTTGAGCCAAGCCGCGGAATTTGTCCCTTTCTGCGGAATTTTGATATTGCTGCATGGAATTTTGCAGAAGTTAAGAAATGACGGATGATTAGTATGATTGCGGCTTGATAACTTAACTATATAACTATATCACAGAAAAAAAAATCAAACTGAAGTGCCTAAAACTGCATCCCTACTATTAATTACCATTGTATACGGCACAGTCGTTAATAAACACAATGGGACTAATTGACAAATTGCACTTTTGAGAAGAAAAAAAGATAGATAATTTTCTTTGTATGTTGCTAGCATAACTGAATGCCATGCCAGCATCCAAAAACTGAATTTTGTAAACAGAATGAAGCTTAGTTTACGCACAAATGGAAGGCCGCGGTAAGCTGTGGAATTTGGACAATTTTGCCATGGTGAGCCGCGGAATTTTGCAAACTGGCCCGCGGAATTTGGCAAAATTTTCCACTAAAAACTGTGGGCTTTATTTATAAGTAAGTGCAAAAGCAGTTTACTGACCTTGATTCAGGCACTTTAGTGCTTTATATAAATCTGAAAGTAAAAGAATGAAAGACAATAAAACCGAAATAACAAAACATGATTATAGGACAATTGGCAGGTAATGTGTCGCATAATCTAAAGTAAAATTTAGGCATACTGAGCTTGGATGATCAACATAGTACTAAACAAAATTTGTGCCCCTATAATAGCAAATTTGTATATCATGAGGCTTTTTGTTGATCATGTAAAAGGGACAAGGCGGTGATGTTTAAGGCAACTCTGGTGAAAGAGATCACAGTCTGCTTATTCCGCCACATTTTATAACCAGATGTTGACATCGGTAATCTTAGGACTATTACAACAAGCATGACATTGGTGATGACGATACTGATGAGGTGGCATGTCTGCAGGGTGCACTGTGTGGTGACACGGTGCTCGCCGGTGCTCTCTGGCGTAATGTGTTTGGCATGAAGTGTGCTGACGTCACACATCTGGAACTAATGGTTGACTACACGCGACGACAGGTAGCTATCATTTGTCTCATTGACTCATTATCTTAGATTATCAGTTTTTTTTACTGGTTTGGACTTTTCACTTTCATGCATTTCGATGATAATGTTGCTGTAGTGTAATGTAGTTTAGCGTGGCGGAAACCAGGACTGAAAACAGTACTGTAATTAAATTGATGCATAGAAGTAGAATCATTTACCAGTTGGCCAGTAAGATTCAATATAACATCAGAATGGGATGTACCACACCAAGACCGGCTACAGACTGGCATAGACTTAAGTCCAAACACTTAAGATCAAAAAACAAACAGAATTCTTAGTTTTGACCAGTCACTCAAGCAAGGCCTTTCACTCATCCTGAAACATTTAAAATTCTAATCCGGTCTTAGATTTTTACTGAAAATCTTTACTATTGCAGCTGTGAAACATCTCATCTCACCCATTCATGGTTGCATTTTAATATCTAATATGACTTAAATATTTTATCTTGTCTTATGTCTATGATGTTGTCAGCTTGCTCACATCGATCAGCAAATCTCATCTGATCTACTTGCGACTGGATTGTTTCGGTTTCTCCCACTATGGAATTCCCTGGACGCTGACGAGAGAACAGAAACAATAATTGCAGAGATAAAAAGACGCACCTAGCAGCTTGATAAACTACTAACTAGTGCTTCTTTGAATTAACTCGTGGGTTATAGCAGTGTACTTATACACTGCATGAATTTGTAAAGTGAGGATTTTTTGGCACTTTGTTGTTAATTTTAGAATTTCAATATTGCATTGCTTATTGAACAGTACATTTATTGTCAAAGATCTCACCACAACTTAAATATATTGCTGAAGTACCTTGGAATATTACCGTTTAAAAGCTGACACATTTTGGTAGGACTGGCTAGATTCTGAATGATCACTTTCTTGTGTATTTACTGTCGAGTTGTTTTGCTAAACTTTGTGGGTTTTATTTTCTTTCTCTCACCAATGTGTATGCATTGCATTATGACAGTTTTGTTTAAAAATTCAAATTTTAAAATTTAACTTGAAATGTTACCAAAGTGTTGCCATATATGACATTTTTGGAAGTCTTGTTTAAGATATAATTGTGCAATGAATTAACGTTTGTTGGTACTGCAGCTAATATTGAAGTTAGTATTGCAGAAAGCTGGATTGCCACAATACATAAACATACACTGTGCAATGCACATCACACATGGGAATATGTATACTGCTCAGGACATTGTTAAATGAGAATTTAATTTAACTTCAACTTGTCGGTGTAATTTTTAATGTTTTGGTGACAAATTCATAATTTCTAAAGCAAACTGCCGAACGAATGGCTGTCATATGGTGTGAGTCAAAAATTTATACTCCCCCTTTTAGTGATATTATGTATGCATATTTGGCATTCAGATATATGCCAAAATACAACGTTTAATTCAGTTAATCTCAGAACTTGACAGGAAGGAGGGGCGATTAAATTTTTTGGGACTGAAAATGTACATGCTTTGTTCAGCATTCTCACTGTAGTGAACGTTTGAGGTGTTTCTCACTAACAGTCTTCTTTATTTTTAAGTAATTTCAGTGTTATATTTAGATATTACCTCTGTCTGAGAAAGGGCTATATGATTTTTTTGTGTCTGTTTATGTTCAAGATTACTCAAGAAGTTGATGAAATTTGTTGGCAGAGACAATCAGGTAGTTTTTGCGGGAGATCTGAATTATGGTTGGGATCTCTCATTTTCACTATCTTGATCATAATTTGGCGCAAGGAATTTTTTGAAGGATTTTTTCCTCATTGCTTTTACGTGGTTAACTTGTTTGCATTATTTTAAATGTGGTTTCTATCCAATGCAATAAATGCAACAGATGTCAGGGACTTATTTAGAGGGGGCGCATGGCGCGCGCCCCCCTAAACTTGGCAAAAAGGCCTAATGCAATTGCCTGGAATATGCACAGCACAGTTAATGTGACAATTCTGCATACAACAGCTCATATTTTTTTCTGCTTGCTTCGCTCCCAGATTACCTGTAACCCCTGCTTTTAAATTTGTGGCGTCATGCATTGCCCTTATTTGCCTTCAGTGTTTAATCTGCACTAAACTTGGTCAATTTGTTCTGTAACAATTATAATTGTTTCCACCAGATCTCATATTTTAAGGCTATAGTGCACTATGTTTGATTTCGGCTGGGACTCTACAGGGAAGATCATAGTGCTGCCACATATCCCCAAGCTGAAAAATTTTCGGGCTTTACTTCCAGAGATGTTGCAAGTACCAAAGCCACAAGTACAAGTACCTGACCCTCAAGTACAAGTACGAGTACAAGTACTCGGGACACAAGTACTAGTACAAGTACTTAAAACTGACTATCAAATACAACCCAAGTACTTGCTCTAGCTAAGGCCCACTACACTGTGAGGCATGAAAGCCCAAATTTTTTTACCACATTGAACAAAAAATCTGAGTTAATGCTCATGAGACGTGCAAAAGCTTATAGCAGTTCCGGTTCAGGAGTTTAGCTGAAAATTGGGGTGTTCACGCTAAGTTAATATGCAGATACCAAATTCTGTATCTGGATCGCATAACGATAGTAGCGTGACACCACCTTGTGAATGATATAGACCTTTGTCGCAGCCCGAAATTGCCAAAAAATCCATAACACCCCCTATTTTGGCGTTCAAGGTCATTCAAGGTCATTGAATTCAGCGCCAGTCGAGAGCCAGTGTACTACTTCCTATTAGTGATTAATAGTAAGTAACCTAAGCCCTATCTCACTGAGATACAGCGACTTATTGGCCAAAAATCGCAAATTTTGCCCACCCCCTCTCTCATTTAGCACCCTCGTTCGGGGTGACTCCCTTTGAATTTATGGAAAAGCTTTACGGTTCCTGAAACTAGAGTCTTCCAGGCAGCCGACGGTGAAGATTTGGTGATCCTAGCTTGCACCGTTTCTGACTGATCCACCCGAATTACGGACAGACAGACAGAATTGTGATGGCTAAGACGCGCTGAAAGCAGTAGCTGCTTTTGCGCGTAAAAGGGTGATACAGTTTTAATATTTTTGTGGTACGAATATTCTGACACAACTAGCTATCAAATGATTGTTTAGTTTCCCACTTCACCCAATGTTTGCTGCTGCACTACCTGAGGAAAAACCAACAAAATATTGCATTTTTATCAAAACTAATATTACTACTTAAATAAAATAACACCCAAAACACAATTTATCTAAAGTTTCGTCACTGTGACTAATAGTTTATCAAATTGTCATTTTTAACTGTCTACAGAAAATGTTAGCCCATTAAACGAACATATAGCAGAGAGACGCTTTCTTCATTCGTTGTCAACAGTGTCAGTAATGTTTTGCTCCAGACCAATCCAGACGTCACCAATCAGTTTTTGAATTCATCAACAGCACAGACACATTGCTGCAAGACGGTCAAACTTTGTAATTTTGATTTTGATGTAGAAATTTGGAAAATATTCTGAAACTCTGCCATTTTGATGACCCGTAGCACAAGGCCAGCGAACGATTGCTATCTCGACGAAAGTGACTAGAAATTAGGCCTAATACAATAGCAATTGCTTGTGCGAATTTGGGAAAGTTTTGAGTGAAAGGAATTTAAGAGGGATTTTTCTCTGTTTCGGGGAAAATTGGAAATCGATTTAGAGTTTATGGGAAGGATAAGAGTTTGCAGAAATTTGGTATAAATTTTGGGCAAGAATTTGATGAGAATTAGTTTAAAAGAGAAATTTAGTTTAGTAAAATTTATAGAAAAATATTAAATTTAAAAACTTAGTAAATTTAGAATAAAAATAGTTATCGGAGTAAGTAATAATAAAAAGATACTTTGGAAAATATTTAGAAATCACTATCTTTCAGTTTGTTGAATTATTGTTTGTTGATTTTAATGCATATTTCGCCTGTTATTCCAGGTAATGCAGAAACAAATGTTGAGTTAGGTCTTCATGACCAATTATGACAGGAATGTTTATACCAAAAATTATTATAATTGGATTAGGCCTACACTTTTTCAAGTTTTGATAAAAAATTGGTCAGTTGTAATGCCCCCACTGTACAGCTAAAGCTGAGTGGTCCAACTAAAAAACAGTGATTGGCAAAGACCGATCACGATGTAATCAAATTACTGGTTAATAAAAAGATTTCACTGCAATGTTGCCTATTTCCATGTTTATTTTTCCACAATTTTCTGAACAGCTTTTGGGCACTGCAGTCAATTATTAAGCATACTGTTTGAATATAAGACAATAAAAATAAAGTACTTGCCACATGTCGACAAGTACCTGACCTTCAAGTACAAGTACTTCAAAATGATACTCGAGTAGTACTCAAGTACAAATACAAGTACTAAGTACTACATCTCTGTTTGCTTCTAAAGGGAAGGTGGGGAAAGACAGGAAAGAACCGTGAAGGGGAGAAAAAGAAAGGGGAGGGTTCAAAAGGAAGGGAGAAATGGAAAAGAGAGGGGAATTGAAGGAGGAAAAAAGGCAAAGGAAAGGGAAGTAAAGAACTCTCTGGATTTGCTCCCTCAAGAAAAATTTTTTAGCTATGCTGATCCGCAAAAAATTATGTCATACGCAAAAAGCTTCGAGCTTCTGGGGGACTTTTTCACCCAGGACCCCTACCGGAGCTTTGCCCCTGGACCCCGCTGGTGGACTTCCGTCCCTCAGACCTCCTCACTTCACGCTCCCTAACTTGAAATCCTGAATATGCCCCTGGATGTGATGCATCTAATGCGGCTGAGGAAACCGATGCAATGATCGCTTTTATCCTTGTTTTTTGGCCTTTATGTCAGCTGCATTTGTTTCATACTTTGCTTATTTTCATTTGCATTTTTTGTATACTCGTTTGTTTTTGCTGTGTACGTTGTGTGCATTGTTGAAAGAAAACAGCTTCAGAATTTTTTTACTGCTTAATGATGGTTTTTAGTTATTTTTGTGAAGCAGGGAATACATTTATCAAATGTGTGTTTGTGTAAATTGTGTAATAGTTATTGAAATGATTTTTGTCATTTCATCATTGTTACAATTTTTTTTCTTGTAAATACTTTTTTTCTGCTAAGAGTTCATCGCACCAGTCTAACAGCACATGGTCCTGTCTGCTGCCTTGTCACACCAGAATTGCCTCATAGTTTTCTCCGATGGTTGATAAGAACAGAAATGAAGGACAATGTTATTATTAAGTTTGTTTTAGGGACCAGTGAAGATTAAAAATTAATGAAAAATAGCAGATTACTTGCAATTATTTTTGAAGTCAATCAGAAATCGTATGAATAGGCCTACTGCAGAAATGTCCTATGTGTGAAATAAAATTAGACTGCAAAACAAACGTTCATCGGTCATTTTAAGCTGTTGAAAGTCCAAAGTTTAAGTCAAATTTTAATCGATTACAAAATAGTCGATTTTTAACTATGAACCTAACAATTATTCGTTAATTCAATAAACAATGCAAAAGACTGTTCGCGACTTGTGACAGTGATGCGGTAATATTGGATAAACAGCTATGCTATCCGGTAACTGTGACGCTAATACACAAAATAAACCAGATAATTATTAATCTGTTTTTATCTTGATTTAACTTATTTATTCAGTCATTCGAAGTTTAATAAAACAACAGTCAGAACGCTGTTACACAAGAACTAAATAGTTGCGATCTGCGCCGTTCCATCGTGATAAATACGTAATTTGTGTTACTTCCTTACACGCCGCACACCTGCCCACGTGACAATTGTTTTCTCACCTGCGCACAGGTGAATCAATTATAGTCTGGAGTTATGTTTTGTTTTGGATGAAAACAAGATCAATTTAACCAAGTTCGGTAGTTTGCAGGAAAATATTAACAATGCAGCTGTGGCAAGGCAAACGTTACGTTCTGCTAACAGCGCTGATTCTGGACATTTTTAGCTTCTTATGTCTGGTTTTTGCGTTCTGTACTCCCTACTGGTACATATCATGGCCGCGCGTCTATTCCGGGTTTCGTAACATCGGTTTGTGGGAGGTCTGCTTCGCCGGAATGCTACTGGAGCGTGACCCGAGACAGCAGTCGTATCACGGATGTTGGTGGATTCTTGCGCCGGAGTTGTACTGGATCAGGGGATGGATGATGCCACGTACGTTTGGTCTTTTTCACATTTATTTTTTTTCCATTTCTAGGCTACGGTATATGAAGTAATTGTCCGAGGGAAGGTGTACTTTGCAGAATGCGGAAATTTGAAAAGGTGTATTTTGCGGAATTTCAGCTGCGGAACGTTCCGCAAATTACACCTTAGATTTTTTCTCGGTAGCACTAATTGCTGAATTGGCCTGAATCGGCCCACTGCTGCGTTCATGACGCCGATGGATTAACAGTGATTATTGAATCGGCCCACTGCTATTTCAGATTTTGGTTTGTTTTGGGGTTTAGGTTTAAAGTTTAGATTTATTACTTAGAACTATTACTTATTCAGTTACATCCATCGGCGCCGATTAGCGGTTAAATTTATCTACGAATGGCGCTTGTTCTTTAAACAGTTCCTTCATCATTCTGCTGCTTATTCAGCTAACGACTTCATTCGCTAGGTAGTAATGGACCTATTGTTAAATTTTACCCGATTCGCTTATTCAGTTTTAGATTTATTACTTAAAACTGTCGCTTATTCAGTTACATCCATCGGCGCCGATTCAGCAATTAGTGCTACCCATTTTTTCTGCATTCCGCATTCCGCAAAACTGAAATCAAAATAAATAAAAAATAAAATCAACTAGAAATTTGGGGCAAAGCCCAACGTGAGTCCGCCCAGCGCCCTAAGTCCGATTGGGGAAAATTAGGGGGGAATTTCCCCGGCATCAAAGTCACGTGGCCCGAACTCAAATGCATTGGCATACACCGAACGTGCATTGTCGACTTAGGGTAGGTCAACATGAGCGCCTATAACTTTGTTCGTTGTGGACCGAATTTCACAAAATTTTTTTTGTTCAACGCCCAAAAGATCTCTTTCGTCAACGCCATTTACATATTGTCGCTATTTTCATCGATTCCAGAGATATTTGCGCTCAAACTGGAAAGTTGTTGTAAATCGCATCGATTTTTGCACGTTTTTTGCCCTCCCAAATTTTAAGGGAGGCGGTGCCCCCAAAAGTTGTACTTGCGTTAACACCGCCACCTAGAGACACGTCAAGTGCCAAAGTTTCGTCGGGCTACACCCCCTAACTCCGAAGTTATAATGGCTCATTTATTCCATTTTAAGCCAATTTTTTTCCCCCCCTTTGAAAAAAGTTGTAATGGGGGCCCCCGTCCCAGGTGGGGGGTGCGCTAGTAAGACTTGGTCATTCTCTAGCGTGTGTAAAAATTTGGGGGCGCAGCACCCGTTAGGGGCCGAAATATAATCTTCCGAAATATTCGACTTAGGGTAGGTCAACATGAGCCATTATAACTTGGTTCGTAGAAGACCGAAGTTTACATAATTTTTTTTGTTCAACGCGGAATTAACCGTATTTGATAACGCCGTTTACCGCTAGTCAATATCTCTATCCAGTTTAGAGATATTTGCGGTCAAACTCGAAAGTTGTCGTAAAACGTACTAAATTTTGGCCGTTTTTTGCCCTTCCAAATTTTAAGGGGGCGGTGCCCCCAAAAGTTGTACTTGTGTTAACACCCCCACCTAGAGGCACGTCAAGTGCCAAAGTTTTGTTGGGCTACACCTCCTAACTCCGAAGTTATAATGGCTCATTTATTCCATTTTAAGCCAATTTTTGACTCCCTTTTGAAAACAGTTGTAAGGGGGGCCCCTGTCCCAGGTGGGGGGTGCGCTAGTAAGACTTGGTCATTCTCTAGCGCGTGTAAAAATTTTGGGGTGCAGCACCCCCTAGGGGACGAAATATGGCCTTCTGAAAAATGCACTTTGGGTGGGTACGATTCAACATCGAGATCTCCAAGGTCACTGGACCAAACTTCACCGGACTTGTTTCACCTAATGCAGGAGGAATCGCGGTAGACGGAATAAAAATCCGATTTTGAATATATTCATCCGTTTCGGAGATATTCGCCGCCGAGCTTCGAAGTCGTCCGAAATCGGGCTAAATTTTGCATGTTTTTGGCCCCTGAAATTTTTTTGGGGTGTGCCCCCCAAAATTTTGGACTGGCATTATAAAATTCGACCTAGTACTGACCATCGTGCAAAATTTCACACCGGTCGGCCCATGCGTCTCGGAGATCTCGCGCTCATATAAAAAAAAATAATAAACATCTGGGCTAAAACTTAAGTCCTTCCGAAAACTATCGTTTTCGGGCGGACTAATAATCTACTTCGCGTAGGCTTAGGCTTAGCCTAGCCTAGTTCTAAGCTGTGTCATAGAGAATCCAGTATGGATAATCATAGCCGTATCTAGTATGGCTAGCTTAGGCTTACATTTGGGTCTCAAATTGACATCAGCACATCGCAAACGGCGCGGTCATGCAGTTGGCAAAGTAATCGCGTATTGTCATCTTCAACTTAACTCTTAATACGTCTTGAAGTCCGTTAACTTACGAGCGTAAGCCGGCACATCACACACGAATGCAAGGTCAACTCAAGTAGTCTAGATCATTAAGAGCAAATGATCAATTGATTGAAGTTTGCCGTTACATAATTGTGTCACATCATTAAATGTTGTACTGGCAGGTTTGCAGAATCATTTTCGAAAGTCAAGGCCTTATTTTTTTATGTGAAAGCAACCATTTACCTTGAAAGGTTGTAATTTGATCACTTGTTATAATTTGATTGATTGATTGTGCTGGCAGCCTGGTTCATCGTCGTTCAGATCCTGATGACCATCGCTATCTGTATGGAGTTCATCAACGTCATCATCGTCATTCTCATCTGGGTTCGGACGTCAAAAACCGACAAGTCAGGCCATGGCGAGCGACGCGCCTCATTCTGCAGAGTTCAGACTACTTGGATTGTTGCTATAGCTGCGTGTAAGTTATTGACAAGACACTTTACTGTTGTACAAAATGAGTTAGTTGTCTAACAAAATGCATTTTTTTTGTTTTTTTTTGATAAGTAATTCAGCTATTAACTGTCACTTTACAAATACGCTTAGACACAGTTCATGTTTGTTTTATCCAGAATCCAGTCCTGTGGAGTCTGGAGAAAAACAAACATAATGTCTTGATAGTGACATGATCTTAATCAAAAATTTTGTAGTTAACATTTTATTAGTCATTAAAATACTAATGATTGATAATTTTATTAATCGTTAAGTTCCATAGTCCTAATAATAACTGTATATTCCTAGAGAACAACATATGTATGTGTTGTATGTGTAGCATCAATGAAAGTGATATCAGTCATAATGTTTGGACTGGGAGCTGAGTACGACCAATACTGGATGCCAAACCCGGAGTACAATTACCCTCACATCTCATACGGCTTTGCCATTCTTTCGGCTTTTGGCACCATCTTCTCCAGCATGGCACATCAGGTACGAATGTATGAGTAGAGTTACAACTTATGTTATATTTTGTTTCTTCTCAACAAAGTCTTCTGCAACTAAGATGCAGTTGGTGTAGCATTTTCCAGATCTTGGATTCCATTGTAGAAGATTGTTGATTTTGGTCTTCCAGCCAGCCGTTTGCTAGATTATGAGGGACAGCGGAAATGAGCAGCACAAAATCTGAAGCCCAATGGCAAGTTATGCAATACTTTGACGCTGGTAGTGACACAATGACGATGGCATTTTTAATTTCCTATATCTGGCTATGAACTTACTGATCACCCATATATGTTAAAACTACAACTGTACTAAATATTCAGCTAGCTATTCTTAGTAATAATAATACTGACAATAATTGTATGACGTTAGTCTTCACAAGACACTGTGTATACAGATGATCTGTGTGTGTGCTGTGAGCAGGTCTACCGTGGTATTGTATTGAGGGAGTACAGACAACCGGCATTAGAGGGTGCTGGTGTCCAACGTGGACATCTGCGGTCATCTTATAAAATCTAACTCACCTGAACATAGTTCTGCATTGATACTAGAAGCTGTACCGAATGTTCAGTTTCAATTTCTGTGTGGACAAATACTCAGCGGCTGTGATTTGAATTTGGTATTCGTATAAAAACTTGAATAGTTCAAAAACAGATACTGTGCAATAAAGTCATAATGAGAAACTGCAGCCACAATTGCTTGTATAGCAAGTGCAGTAAGTAAAAATTTGTCATGTTATCATTGCGCTTGTTTCAATATTATTGGCAGATATTCAGTTGCTGATTTGGTATTTGTATTTCTATTGAGCCACTGAAAAGAGTTGATTATTCAAATTTGGTCAAAGAATAAGTCATCATTTGGTGCAGCTCTAGTTAAGGTGCACATACACTGACTGGAACCATGTACCATACAATGTTTTATACGAGGGGTGGGCAAAAAGTTTTGAGCCCAAACATATTAGACTACAATTTTTTTCACAATCTATATATCAGTGAAACGTGCATTCTTCACCGACTGCTATGAGTCTGCTGCAGATATGGCGTCGTCATAATTTATGATGTCACAAGGCATTAAATGGAAATGATTTGAAACGTAATTTTAATAATTTTTTCTGATACTGTGAAATATTGACATAATGTCGTAATTAGCTGAAATGTTGTAATTTGCGGTTACCACAGATTAGACTATCGTATATTCACAAATGCAAATGAGAAATTCATACACATATTTGTCAAAGCTTTTACAAAATGGGATGCCACGGAGCCCCAGTTTGGCAAATCCAGCTACAGACTGAAAAAAGTTTCATAAACGCTGCTTGTGTTAGTGCACCGAATCATTTCGGCTTAATGCTCTGTGACGTCATAAATTACAATGACATCACTTCCACAACCTGCTCACACGAATACACCAGGAAGGTACCTTTTACTGATATACAGACAATAAAAAGTTTTGGTGTAATACATTGAGGCTCAAAACTTTTTGATTGACCGCTGTATTTGCATGAAGTCATTATTGACTCAAGTGCTCTTATTTGTGGCTAATGCAAATTTAGGCTATCGCATATATATGCAAATAAAAAATTCACAAACGTATTTGTTGGGGCTTTCACAAAATCAGATGCCACCAGGGCTCTGCTTTGGTAAATCCAACTACAGACCGAAAAATTGTTATGAAACTCCGAGCGGGATTTTCCGCTTTTTGCGCTAGCACTCTAAATCGTTTCGGTTTAAAGCTCTATGACGTCATAAGTTACAGTGACATCACATTTCCAACATGCCCACATAAGTACACAAGAAAGGCGTGTTTTACTGATGTATAAACAATAACAAAAATTTTGGTCAAATATATCGAGGCTCAAAACGTTTTGCCTGCCCCTCGTAGCTTGCTAAAGCAGCTATGGATGCTGTTTTTAAGGTGCATCATGCATGTACACTGTGTTTCAAAAAAACGGGCACCCTTTT
>Ga0209367_1001533_pt1 | contig 28630 bp, 9 predicted proteins | sample WorMetLIZISLAND2_FD_187412 | JGI IMG/M metagenome (GOLD analysis project Ga0209367, IMG submission 187412) | Marine gutless worms symbiont microbial communities from Max Planck institute for Marine Microbiology, Germany - Olavius geniculatus... ...
CCCTAGCTGGATTTTAGGGGGTACTACTTCTAAGGGAAGGGAGGGGATGGGCAAAAAAAGAAGAGAGGGAAGGGAAGGGAGACAAGGCCACCCCAATTAAAATTTCTGGCTAAGCCACTGTAAAAGGCATAAACTTCTTCATCGATATCATTGGTCAGTAGTTATGGCTTCTATGATTGGTCGAGCTGCTTACGGCGATACCAAAAAATAGAGCCTGTTTCTATGTCTTACAGAATGCCGTAAGGGCACTGTAATGGCACTTATGTTACGATGCAGTCTGAACGTTTTTACATATCGTCTTTCGCTTACGGAAAAATCCTTGCATTGCGTTGCGTTATGTAAAGCTGGAAATTGGGCTTCAGTCGGTCGATCGATCGGTCAACTGAATCAAGCAAGTACTGTTGTGTATGTACAAAAACCAAAAAAAAGTCGAAATAAAAGTCAGACAACTAAAACAAAAAGACAAAACAAAAACTACTAGAAAAAAATGAAATGATAAACTGCAAACAAGGAAAATTGTAGCAACATTAACATCTAAGACTGGTGTCACGATACTTCACAGCAGAAAACTATAACGATTGGACACACAGACTGCTTGGCTGTACGTTAGCTATAGCACGTGAGACAACGATGCCGTATATTTGGATGATAGGCCTAGGTCTACTACGGTAAAATCAGCAGATACCTTTGTAGTGCAGGTACAAAACATCGTTGAGATATGGTGTCCGGTATAACTTGTTCTCCTTGCAGTGTTTCAGCAAGACGTCTTTTGTCATTCTAACAAAGCACAAAAGCATAGCATACATGAAAAGCAATCTATAGTGTATCTCATAAAAGGCATCTTTTTCTTTCTTTTATAACTCAGTCAAATGGTTATCAATTTACACGAATTTGTACCAGTTGTGTCTAAAGAAATAATAATTCAAAATATTTCAACAAAATTTACCTATTAGTTAAATATTCTTTGCTAGTCACGATGTAACACTGACATCACAATAGCTGCATTTTGGATGTTTAACATGTTAAGTGTTAGTTCATAGATAAGTATATTAAAAATACACTAATTTAGCCTACGCATGTCAACCCAGTACTTTTAATAGTTTTAGCCAATAGCTTTAATTTCTGCTGACTCTTTCAAATTTTTCGTCTGCCGTGCTGTTAGCAGAAATTTCTGCTAACAGCAGAAATTAAAACTATTAGCTAAAACTATTAAAACTATTGAATCGACATGCATAAATTAGCGTATTTTTAATATACTTATTTATGAACAAACACTAAAGTGTTAAGCATCCAAAACCAGCAGCTAAGGTGTTGTGAGTACAAACTTCCTTGTCTCAACTGGTGCTGAAAATTGCTCTCGTGCTTTGATGGTGAACTTTATTTGGTTCACTAATCAAAAAAATGTTTATCGTATTAGCCCTAAACAACATGGAAGCATAAAATCAGGCATCTCTCAATACAAAAACTCAACCATCTCGCAAGTGGTGTGTTCCGTGTGCGCTGCTGCACTGTCTTGCTAGAAGGTGTAAAAGTCAAGCTGCCCCCATTGTGTATAAAAGTGATTGTTTTGGCCAGTTTTGTGGCTGCAGCAGTAAAACTTCAACATTTTGTCATCAGTGAACCAGATGAAGTTCACCATCGAAAGGGAGCAACTGTCAGCACCTGACAGCGATCAAGTTTGTACTCACAGCATATTATAAAGTCAGCATTGCGTCACAACTGGCAAAGAATATTTAACTAACAGCTATATTTTGTCGAAATATTTTGAATTAGTATTTCTTCAGCTACATCTGATAAAAAACACTATGTAAATTGATCATAATTTGAGCGAATTACGAAAGAAAGGAAAAGGGTCCCTTTTGTGAAACACTGTGCATGTGACATAAGAAACGAAACTATCATAAGAACTTACTCAGCTAGCACAGAAGAAGCACATCTTGCCTTCTTACGACCAAAATAAGGACATATTTAGACTTTAGAAGATACAAAAAGATAGCTTTCCGTGGAAAATCCATCTCAAAGCTACGAAGCGTTAGATGCGTTACCTACTACCTGACGCAAAGTTCACATAACAGTCCAAACCAATGTCATATAAAAGTGTGTGGAAAGTGACAGAAATAAACTGATGCGAACTGAAATGCCATTTAGTTGCATCTATGGGAGAAATGTAGTGCTCAGCACATTTCATTCGTGTTCATCCCGTACGAAGCGTACCAAACTAGTTCCAATCATTTCACTGTAATTCATTTCAACAAGAAATTTGAGCTAATGCTCGCGAGACACGCGAAAGCCTGTAGCAGTTCTGGTTCAGTAGTCACCCATCGCAGTACTAACCGGGCCCGGCGTACAGTAACTTCGTTTCAGTCGGAACGCGTTACCAACTACGCCACGCCACCAACGCCAGTACCGTGGCGCCACCTTGTGAATGATATAGACTTGCGCAGACCGAAATCTTTGAAGTCTTTGAAAAAGTGAGTTTAGTACAGTTCTTTTCTGTTGCCTTTAGGTTACGTAACATCCTGAAAACTACTTACCGCGGAAACTTGTCATTGTAGCTGCTGTTGCTATTCCTGCAGACTGTCATCTTATCCGTACGAGTGTTAGAACCGTCATCATCATTCTGCCTTCTGTCTCCATCATTGTCTCTCAGTTCCGATGAAACATTCCCCTCTGAAGAAACATCGTCAGCTTTGGTCTGAGGCTGTTCCGATGACACTGCATCCTCAACGGACGCCTCCGTTTCTCCATCAGAGACAGCTATGCAACATGAAAACTCATTAGTAAGCACAGAATGAAACGTTTCATTTTTGGTAAAACCGGAAAATACAAGAAATTTGAGCTAATGCTCATGAGACGCACGAAAGCCTATAGCAGTTCCTCTTCGCAAACTGTCAGTCTATCTCCAGCCATTTCGTCGCAATTCAGTGTTGAAATGTGCGCTGCATCCAAAAAATGTGAAAAATTCACTAAAAACCTCTTTTTGATGGGTTCAAGGTCGTTCAAGGTCATTGATGTTGATAAATCCAAAATGCCTGTCACCAGTGCTTGTTATGATAAGCAGCATGTATGTACCTATCTGCAACTGTTTTCACATTAAATGACGTCTTTTTAAGGGGGGTACCCCTCTTTGACGCCCTCGTTCGAGGGGAACCCCTGCACCCAGTGGCACGAAATTTTGTCACGATAAACTAGAGACCTTGGGGCAGCCCAAAGTAAAGATTTCGTGATCCTAGCTTGCAACTTTTTGATACAGATCACAAGTGTGACAGACGGACGGTCAGACAAACGGACAGACGCCCAGACGATGGCTAAGATGCACAAAGCATTTTGCTTTCGCGCATAAAAATTGGACTAAATTTGTAGTAGGTTTTTGGACAAATAAACCATCTCGATGTATAACCAACCACTACAGTCAACTCAGCTTTCCATCACTCCAAGGTAGGTTAGTCGAGTACAGGCAAGTCTGGCTGGTTTTAACACAAAGCACATTCATCTGAGTTGAGTGGTAGGCATGGTAACCATGTATGATCTTATATGGCAGGCACTGCTCAATAGATCTGGGGCGGTATGCATAACAACGTCGTAAATTAGTTTGGACGTAAGGTCTACGTTGCGACTAACTACTTCCAAACTAGAAAGTTGCGTTTGACGGCATGCAAAATGCTGTTGTAGCGAGCGACTAACTACTACCGATGTAGTTGACATCGGGTAGTATGACTCTGGAATTTCCTGGCTAAACGCACTCTGCCTCAACCGGCCTGCAGCTAAAAATAGATATGGCCTGACTTGTCGTCTGCTGCAGTCTCGGGCATGCTCGAGCCTAGTTACAGCTCCATGGGCTAAGTAAGAATGCGCGATGCGAATAAATGAAATTTATCGAATGCTAAAAGTTTTATTCGGCAACTTTTTGATACTGCAATTAGTTTCAATAGTGTAACTGATTTACCAGAAGTCCTTTACGACGCATGACGTGACTGCAGATTCTCCATAGCGACGTTAGTTTACATTGACAATGACAGACTAAATATTTACGACAGGTCGCTGGAGCGACTAGAGTTAGTTCAGACGTAGGCGTCTGACTGGTGCCACGTCGTCGTTATGCATACCAACTTAGCACTACGTCCGACGTAATTCGATTTTAGTTTGTAAGTAAAATTACGACGTTGTTATGCATACGGCCCCTGGAGTTTATTTGCAATACTGGCATTCAATGTCCCACACAGCATCAGCACTGTGTTAAAAATTTATCCTCGTCATTCACAAAAATGTACAAGTAAAAATGTAACATCGTAGCTCTTTGACAACCTCAATTTGTTCCTGCTCCTTCAACCAACCATGAATTTTTTAATACAAATGACACAAGAACTAGCACAGCACCATCAACGATAACAAAATCAGTTTTTATGACCATGCAATCACACCTATCAATCAGTAACATGGTGACATGGTGAGGAGCATGAGTACTGCTCACACGCTAAATTTTAGCCTGACTGAACCTGTTGAAAAATCACTTTATTAATAGACAGTATATACACGGTGTTTCATAAAAGGACCCCTTTTTGTTTTTTTTCATAATTCACTCAAATGATGATCAATTTACACAAAATTTGTAACAGTTGTAGCTGAAGAAACACTAATTCAAAATATTGCAACAAAATATGGCAGTTGATTAAATATTCTTTGCTAGGCCTGACGTAATGCTGACGTCATAACGTGTCATGGGTACAAGCTGAATAGTCTCAACTGGTGCTGTCAGATGCTACCCTGCTTCGATGGTGAACTTAAGCTGGTTTGCTAATAAAAAATGTTTGTCACATCAGCACTAAGCAACATAAGGACATGAAATCAGGCATCTTGCGTTCCATAAACGCAACCATTTTGCAAGCTCAGTGTGCTAGTGCACTGTCTTGCTCGAATGCGTAAAAGTTCAACTATCCCCACAGACACGTAAATGCCATCACTTTGCATGTTTTTGTGGCTGCAACTGTAAAACTTCAACAATTTGTCATCAGCGAACCAAATTTTTCACCATCGGAGCAGAGAAGCAACTGACAGCACCAGTTGAGACTATTCAGCTTGTACCCATGACACGTTATGACGTCAGCATTACGTCAGGTCTAGCAAAGAATATTTAATCAACTGCCATATTTTGTTGCAATATTTTGAATTAGTATTTCTTCAGCTACAACTGGTACAAATTTTGTGTAAATTGATCATCATTTGAGTGAATTATGAAAAAAACAAAAAGGGGTCCTTTTTTATGAAACACAGTGTAGATACACGTATGCTGTATGCTAACTGCATGTTGAAGTGCAACGTCTTGATACTGTATGACTAAACGTCAGATTATTTATCTACACGTGCAATGTGAGAATTCTTTCAGTCGGAAATTTGCAGCTGTCTGTCAGAAAAATGCAACTTCTTGCATCCACCGTCTGCAAACTTTGTTACCTATGACTCCACTGAGAGCAAAGAATATACACACATAGAGTACAAAATTGCATGCTGGTTGGCTGTAGGACGCAATCCGGTCATACATACCACTGTCCTGCCGGAGTATCTGCTCAGCAGCGTGTGGGAATCTTGGTGTTGTTGCCAGTGAAAAGTCGGACGCTGATCGCGGACTTTCAACTAAGTTGACGTCAACAGCAGTCAGTAATGCTGTCAACACTCGTACTGCCTGCCAGACAAACAGACTGATATTTACCACATGCATTCTAAAAATAAGGCATCTTGTGATCCAAAAACGCATACATGCTCTGTGCTATCATTATGGCCATCACAATCAACATAATGCAAATCTGCACAGCAAAATTATGTATCTTGTTCCCTTAGCAGTAATACCCCTGCAGGCCCTACTTCAATAAATCATCTGAATCAAAGCACTGAAAAAGCACGTAAATAAAGTCATAATGTAATAAGGTCATCATTTAATGAAAGATTAACAGTATAGTTAACACTTTCGCTTTGAATAAATACCAAGGTATTTGCAAATATAAGCTAAAATCTAACTACAATGTTGTCCTTTTTTCTAAAATCCTGACATTTGTGATTATCTAGAAAAAAAATTAAAAACGGCAGCTAACACCAAAGTTAATCTGAACATTATCAATTAACAACAGACAGGTACAATGAGGATTAGAAATTTTCTACTCGTTTCGCAATTTACTTCCTTATTTATGGATTACAAAAAAGTTAATCAGACTTGGTCCTTAGAGTGGATATCATATTAAGAGAAATGGATTAGAATAAATGCAATCCTACTTGTCGACAAAACACGAACTCACGTAATATCTATAAACCTGGTCAAGGCATTGAGAGTTGCACGTGATGAGAAGTGGTGCAAAGACATCTGTCAGGTCTTCAACTGACACAGAACCACGACTTGTCAGCAGAGCCAGATGTGCATAGAGTCTGTCCCAGACAGCTGCATTGCCCACACTCACCTGCTTCCTGTTAACCAGCATCCATTTTCAACATCCGACAATAATAATACAACAACAATGCCACACGTCTGATTTAACTACTAACTAGCCAGATTTCTCATGTCGTAGTTAATCAATCAAAACACTCAATCAGAAAAATTCATACAGCACTTCCTTGACAGTCATGAACGGCAGCACTTAACAACCAAAAACACTAGGCCTAAACAATATAACAATAAAACCTAAAAAACAGTACGATAAAATCCAAAGTCCATAAACAACTACAACACTAAATCAAAACATTTTTATATTGTGTTTAAAAGTGGAGCATGTTGCAGTGTGGCAGTTGATTCCAGGCTTGTGATCCAGCGGTGCAGAAAGCTTTTGAACCAAATGCCATCCACGATTGTGGAACATAGAAAAGCCCATCACTTGAAGGTCATTACTCTCAGTCAATTCAATTCTATCTCACGGTAATCAGACCTGTCTTAGAATATCGATGTGCAACTTGGCACCATGGTCTAACTGTTGCTCAGTCCCAAAATTGGAATCTTTGCAGAAGAGGGCCCTCAGAATCATTCATCCCATTGCATATGATATGCCGTGTGATTCTGCATGTGCATACGCTGCGGTAGAACCCCTTTCTATACAAAGATACAATTTGGGAAAAATTTTTTTTTGCACAGTTACAAATGCTGACACTTATTTACACGACCTTCTTCTTCAACGAAGAGACTCAGATACTATTTCTTGACTCCGACGACTTACCATCTATCCCATACCACAAACAAGAACTAACAAATATCGGTCTTTTGTCCACTTTGCACTGGCTAAATACCAATAACCTAAAATATAAACAGATTTGTATAACATTGTGTGCTGTGCTTTGTTTTGGTGTATCTAGAAATCTGTGAACCGGACTGAAATTAGCGCTGTGTGTAGACTATTTAGTATTTTGTATGTTATGTGCGATGTCATGTTATGCTCTATTAACTATGTGTAGTTGCTACTTTTATGTTCGTATATCTTTTAGCCATCGGCTACCGTTTTTATTAAACCTGAGTCGAGTTGAGTTGAATGAGAGCATAGCTTCAGTATGTATGACAGTAAAGCAGTGAAAACGTGCTCTCATTTCATTTGATTCTCATGTCATATGACATGTAACAAGTTAGTAGTCCTCTACTCAATATATCAGGAGACAGAAAATGGCTGGTAATAGAAACCAGCAAATGTCAGTAGAAGTAAAATATGATCTACAAAATAACAGCAACAGCATGACGTGACTTACAAACCATGACGTACCTGACTTCATGTTGTGAGACAGCGGTGAGTCGTGTAAGGTTGTCGAGAGCTTGGTCGGTTAGCATACATCTGGTGGGTGGATCCGAACACAGCTGAGGTAAATCCTTGACAACGACATTACACAGACGACCCAGACTCACAGCAGACAGCGCTCGACCAGAGTTTGATAACCTAACATCAACAGACGTCAATACAGCAACAAACTGCTAAACCATCAGTTATTGGTCATTAGTCTGAAGAGGCAATAGTCCTAAAAACATTAGACCAAAGGGTCATCAGTCTGAAGAAGCAATAGTTCAAATTTTGTAAGCAGTTTGAATCTTTTATGGCCAAAACAGCTACAAATGCACAACTACAGGATGGGCCATAAAAACGTGGCACTTTACTTTTGTCCATATCTTCGCCAATTTATGACCAATTTTCAAAATTCTTTCACTGACACACTCTGCAAACAGTTTGCAATAATGTGATTATTATATATCTCACCACACTGTAAATGAGTCTCTACACTACCTTGTGAAATATGAATGAAATATGCATGTTTAATGATAACAACAAACAAGCATCTTGGTAAAATTGAAAAAAAAACACTTCAGATCAACATTGCAGTGAATTATCTGTATAACACTAGACCGTGTGGGTCTAACACAATCTAGTGTCATACGGATCATTCACCGCAATGTTGGTCTGAAGCGTTTTTTCATTTACTTAAATGTTTGTTATTATCATTAGGTTTTCTTACATTTATGTTTCACAAGGTAGTGTTGAGATGCATTTACGGAGTGGTGGAATATATAATAATCACATTATTGCAAACTGTTTGCAGAGTGTGTCAGTGAAAGAATTTTGAAAATCGGCCAATTATTGGTAAAGATATGAACAAAAGTAAAGTGCCACATTTTTTTATGGCCCACGGTGTAGTAGCATAGTGTTTACATTCATTGCAGTCTGATATTATTAAAGGCAGAAATTAATCCAAAGGTTTGCTACAAAGCAAATACTGAATGAGAGAAGATATGCCTTATTGAGAGACAAACCTCAGCGGGTAAGACAAACAATTTAAAGCAGAGTTTATAATGACATTATTACTTTAGAGCCAAATTCTTCAGCATTCTACTATCATTGTATAGCTACAGACAGACAGACTGTACTGAACAGTTATGATAAATAAACTAATGCAAAAAAAATAATTAATCAGTCTTCAACAAAACTGACTCAATAATCTCTTGGTACACTTCATCCGGTAACAAAGAGTCATCTTCTAAATAGCAGTCAACAGTTTTTCCAGCAACGAAACGTTTAATTTCAGATTCAATAGCATCCAGCAAATGACAGAAACCTTCCAGAGTGAGACCACTGCATTTCTTTGCAACAGCACTGCTAGACAAATACAACAGAATTCAATTAAATGCATAAGTTTTAAAAGTGAAAGTTGCACTCATGCTGCAGATGTACCAAATGGGAAAAATCGAAGTTAGGCCTATAATAATGTCAAGCTCAATCCATAACAAAATCAACGAAATGAACAAAGCTATCCATTCACAAAAGTATAGAATACACAAAACAAAACAATGACGACCGAAAACAAAAGTTTTTCAAGGACGTAAAAAAAAATGTATGATACTGCAACAAATTGTGGCAATAAATAGCTTCACTAGCACAAAACAAAGTACTTACAGAGCTTAAACACTAGTCACAGCTTAAAAAATCTGCTATTCAAAAAAAGAATCTGACTACATACAAGTAAAAAAGTACTAAAGTGAATATCTACTTGCACACAGACAATTATTACCCACTAACTGAGATGCTGACAAGCCTCTGCGGCATGGATGACTCAATGGCTGCAATACCCTCAGTAACAATATCTGTAGCAACAGAACACGCTGTCCAAACATGCGAACATGACTGTCTTGTTCTGAGATACAGAATCAGTTTATATCACATTTTCAAGAAAGTCAGTCGATTCTGTCTTGTATTAAATTCAAAAAAATAATCTGGTACTAATAAGACTGGGAGCACATACTAATAAAAAATAAGAAGTAAAGCATAACTGTTCCATAAGCATGCAACACTTCCATAGTATACACATCAATTGTATGTAAATGTAACATCACCAAGTCCAGCACAATGCAATTGTTGAACGACAAAGAAATCTCTTTAAAATCAGATAACTAAAAAGACATAAGTTTCAAAGAACAAAACAGTTCAACTACCAGGATTTGAAGCTGGCTGCTCAGCAGCTTGTGAAGGAGCAGAGTTTGGACCATTACGTACAAGACTTTGACTACCAGCTTTTAATAAATCCACGCTGACCTCACCATTGCAAACTGATGGAGCAAAGGATGACTGCATATGGTTTAAACTTTTATGTCTCTGAACATCGCTACTTCTGTCTTCATGGACAGCATTATAAATTGGCAGACCGGCCACACTTTCTGCTGCGGTGTCTAAATCAGTCCATGCACCAGTGCCTTGAGTATCGGTGATAATCTCACCCAAAGAAAGGGAACCAGTAAACTCGGGCTGCACCTGATACAGACTTCCATCAGTACTTTTACGGCTCAGCACATCACTAATTCTGCGTTCATTGACACTGTTACAAACCGGCGTAGAGCCTACACTTTTCACACCATTGTTGACATCAGTTCGTCCTTTGGCAACAGTTTCACTCGGCAGTATTGCAACTGGCTGCTTATCTGCAACACTAAGCATAGCCTGGTCTTCCCCACTCACCCTGCTGGCAGCATGGATATCTTCGAGACTCATGTAAACATTGTCTTCACAGTAATCCTCATTGCTCCGTGGATTAACGTCATATGTAATGCTTTCTTCCCTGCTAACTCTGTGATTCAGTTGGGTAGGCTCATTCACTGGTACTAGGTAGTCATCGACATCATGAGAAGTCGATGACAGAAGCAAGTTGCTCTGTTGTACTGAATGTCGTTTCTCTGCAAAGTTCATGTACGTATCATCTTCACCAGTAACACAGTTCTGCTTCGAGTTCACATTTTTCGTAAGTCGGTCCAGCTGAGTACCAGGTTCCAAGTGGACCTCAGCATTAACTGATCCAAATGCTCGAAAGTTGGCCTGGTTATCCGCATCTCGAAAGGCAGCACTGTTTGCGTTCAGGCGATGATTATATTTATGAGAATAATGATCGACATTTGAATCTGACACCATGCCCTGACTGAGTGGATTTCTGACATTAGCGTTTCTCTCAACTGTAAGAATTTCAGAACCATTAACCTACACACAAAATAACAACTTTGAACACTGACTGCTGTCACTGCTGATGTTGTTTATTTATCTCGTCTATCTTTGGTGCTGACTACCTGTTTTAGGGCACCACAAACATGTCAAAACAAGCCTCGTAAAGTGATAATGCAATATTTGACAAGCTATACAAATGCAGAGAATCTCTGTGGATATACATGGTATATGACAACCAATAAAGTGCCAACACTGAAAGTTGTTATAGACAAAATACAGACAAAATGTCAGATCATCGGTGGTGGTATACATAACAACGTCATATGTTAGTCTGGAAATAGGGATGTTAATTTTCGAGAATTTTATTTATCATTACAAGAAGTTTCTTCACAATGTTGAATGCCAAAAATTATTAAAATCGGCCAACATGTCATGAAACTATTCAAAAAATAAAAGTGGATAGAATTTTTTAAACATGGCGTATAACGTGACACAAGTAATTTAGCAAATAAATAAAGTCTTGCGGTTTATAATCACTAGCATATAAATGATCTGTTAGCAAACTCAGTAGTACAATGGCAAAACAAAAAACAGTACAAACAGTCAGTGAGTATTCATTAGCTGATGCCTGTCAAGCTTGCCAGTCACTCTAAGCATCAAACAGTGGCTAACTGTCCTGGCATGCTGAGTAAAATAAGTTATCATCTAATAATATGTAAAGTAATAAGCAAATACCTTTGGCATGTCTTGAGGCAACACCATCACTGGGTCTGATGCTTTACTTCCTTGCCAGTTGGGATACAATTCGATCACGTAAGACTGCTGTGCAGCCTGTCAAAAAACAACGAAGTAACAAATGCCTGACTCAAATGCTAATTGTGCCAAAAACACATACCAAAAGTTTCCATTTTCCAGGCCAGAATGAAAACAAGAAATATGAGCTAATGCTCACAGGATGCGTGAAAGCCTATAGCAGTTCCTGCCCGCAAACAGTCACCCATTGCAGTACTAACAGGGCCCGGCATAGAGTAACTTCGTTTCAGCCGAAACGCGTTACCAACGCGTAAAAAGTATCAGCAGCAATAACAAGCTAGTGGCAAAATTTTGTTAAGATAACAATGAAAACGTCTGAATTGCATATTCACTGTTCAACCAAAACCAGAACAGAAATGTTCCTTCATACACATATCGACAATAACTCATAAAAACTAGAAGGCGCTCCTGAGAATGCAAAGTAAATTTTTTTACAAATATGGTAACTTAAATGCATTTTGTAAATATGCTAGTTAACAGCAAAATAATTGACTAAAATTTTTGGTTTCCTAATGTTATTGCTATAGTAGTGGCTACAACGTTCACAGCTCTCACTGCAAACGTTGCTACCAGTCCATACTGTATAGTTTTTGATGCAACCACTGCAAACGTTGCTACCAGTGGTTGCGTCAAAAACTATACAGTATGGACCATGTCCCAAAATTAGCGGCACCCCTACAGATAAGTTAGTGTAAAATCGTTAATATCTGATAGATTTTTTACAAAATTTAAAATAGTCATCGAGACAATCATTCTGAACTTGTCTTTCAAGTTCGAGCTTAAAATGGCCACCTTTGGCCTTAATGCAAGCTCTTAGTCTAAGACAGGTAGGCCTACACTGCTGCTTGATAACTTTGTCAATAACAATGCATTGAACGTATCATAATGCAAACAAACTCTGACATCAAAATTATGTTACATTGAGCACACATGGTAAAGTGCGTACATCACAATGGGTGTGACAGTAAGAAACGTTAAGATAGTGCAGTGTATGATATCCATGCACCACAAACTGAATTAGGCGTGTTTGAAACAGAGGTGCCGCTAATTTTGGGACACGGTGTACACAATCTGCTGGTGACATAATGTCAACGTTGTTATTATGACGTCCTTAATAAATCATAAACATAATTTGAATTAACGAAGCATGAAGCAGCACAAACCTTAACTGCTGCAAGCTGTGCAATTTGCTCTTCTAGTTCTCGCGCTCTAGTCTCAAGATCATCAAATTCATGCAAAAGTTGCTCGTTGCGATGTCGACTTCTCTTTTCATCCTCGCAAACTTTGTTCCAATAGTTCTGTAGCCGCACTGATGCCAGCTTTGACCTACAACCAGATGAACAGAAACCTATCACTGCATAATCACATTCAGCGGCGTAAGCCGGCACAAAACACCCGATAATGCATATACTCTATTTTGTTTCTCAAGCAAGCAAGATTGCAAAGAGCAAAAAAATTGAACCATGGTCACAATATCTAATACACAGTTTACAAGATGCTTGAACTAGCTTCATCATGTAAATTACAAACATGTATAAAAAAGACTTTAAAACCATGAAAATCACATAATATGAGCTATTAAGCATGCTGTCTTCAAAGCAGAACATATTTATAACAGACAAATGACCATATCTGTATTCTCATTACACATTAATGCAACCTACATCATCTTTTGTGTGGCTGCTGCACAATTCAACTGCTGCTCCAGTTGTAATCGCTGAAACTCACTGAAACCGAAAAAGACATGCATTTAGCATACAGCAACTGAACTAGCAATAATATTACTAGATCATAGATGAAATACATTATCCAGATCTGCAAATATCTAGTTATTTGGCATCTAACTTCCTAAAATAAAATTTAACTGATATCGACACTTAATCTTCGCTTAAATAAAGCTGAAGTAACTGGTGCATAATTACACAGATTATATTTACCATGTGTATACACAGCCAACAATGTTCAAAAAATGGCTATAGTAACCATGCACTTTTAAAAAATTACAGTACATCTCTTACATTATCCTACTGAACTGGCATATTTAAACAGAATTATTTTCCAACAAAACAATTTTCAAATGAACATGGAGTCTGTCCAATGCCGTAGCTGATTCATGAAAATTTTGTACCCGAAAACTTTCGTTTCCAAAAACGAAAGTTCCATAGGTGGAACTTACGTTCTCGGAACTTTCGTCCCCTGGAACTTTCGTCCCCAAAAGTAAAATTAGCATGAAACTTTTGTTCCCAACACTAATAATTACTGAACCCCTTATCCTTATGTAATAGTTCAGCGAAAAAAACTCCAATTTTATGGCGCTCGCAAGACGTATATAGCTAGAGTTTCAACAAGATATAATAATAACTAGAAATTTGGGGCAAAGCCCAACGTAAGTCCACCCGGCACCCTAAGTCCGATTGGTGGGAAATTAGGGGTGGGGGTAAAATTTCCTCGGCACCAAAGTCACGTGGCCCAAACTCAAATGCACCGGCATACGCCAAACGCGCATTGTCGACTTAGGGCAGGTCAACATGAGCGCTTATAACTTTGTTTACAGTGGACAAAATTTCAAAAAAATTTTTTTTGTTCAACGCCGAAAGGATCCTTCTCATCAACGCCGTTTAGACTTTGTCGCTATCTTCATCGATTCCAGAGATATTTGCGCTCAAACTCGAAAGTTGTCGTAAAACGTACTAAATTTTTGACGTTTTTTGCCTTCCCAAATTTTAGCGAGGGCGGTGCCCCCAAAAGTTGTACTTGCGTTAACACCCCAACCTAGAGCCGCATCAAGTGCCAAAGTTTCGTCAAGCTACACCCCCTAACTCCGAAGTTATAAGCGCTCCTGTATTGCATTTTAAGCTAATTTTTGACCCCCCTTTGAAAAAAGTTGTAAGGGGGGCCCCCATCCCCGGTAGAAAGTGCGCTACTAAGACTTGGTCATTTTCTAGCGTGTGTAAAAATTTGGGGGTGCAGCACCCCCTGGGGGCCGAAATATGGTCTTCCAAAAAATGCGACTTAGGGTAGGTCAAAATGAACGCTTATAACTTTGTTCATAGTAGACGGAATTTCACAAATTTTTTTTCGTTCAACGTTCAAAGGATCCTTCTCGTCAACGCCGTTTAGATTCTGTCACTATCTTCATCGTTTTCAGAGATATTCGCGGTCAAAGTCGTAAGTTGTCGTAAAACGTACTAAATTTTTGACGTTTTTTTGCCATCCCAAATTTTAAGGGGGGCAGTGCCCGAAATTTCGTACTTGCATTAACACCCCAACCTAGAGCCGCGTCACGTGCCAAAGTTTCGTCATGCTACACCCCCTAACTCCGAAGTTATAAACGCTCCTTTATTGCATTTTAAGTCAATTTTTGACTCCCCTTTGAAAAAAGTTGTAAGGGGGGCCCCCGTCCCCAGTGCGCTAGTAAGACTTGGTGATTCTCTAGCGCGTGTAAAAATTTGGTGGCGCAGCACCCCTTAGGGGCCGAAATATGGTCTTCCAAAAAATGCACTTTGGGTGGGTACGATTCAACATCGAGATCTCCAAGGTCACTGGACCAAACTTCCCCGGACTTGTTTCGCCTAACGCAAGAGGAATCGCAGTAGACGGAATAAAAATCCGATTTTGAATATCTTCATCCGTTTTGGAGATATTTGCCGGCGAACTTCGAAGTCGTCCGATATCGGGCCAAATTTTGCATGTTTTTGGCCCTGAAATTTTTTGGGGTGTGTCTCCCAAAATTTTGGACCAGCATTATAAAATTCGGCCTAGTACTGACCACCGTGCAAAATTTCACGCCGGTCGGCCCACGCATCTCGGAGATCTCGCGTTCAAAAAAAAAAAACATCTGGGCTAAAACATAAGTCCTTCCGAAAACTATCGTTTTCGGGCGGACTAACAAGGAACTTGAAGGAAGCCCAACTGTTGCTAGAGAAGACACACTACACTGCAGTACTGACCTTCAAGGTCATCCAAGTTTAATGATTTTTATCTCAACTCAAAGAACGAGATGTGGCTAGTTTTCTGTAAAAAAAACGCACATTTTTCTACCCCCATCTGTTCAACCCCAAATTTGGAAATGTTTCCCTTGCACTGCATCCACAAAATTTTGTATGCAGAGAGCACTGACACAGAACTAATTATCCATGCAAAAAGTTTTCCTCTATGACCGAACACTTATCCACAATACATCTGTTACGTACAGACAGACAAATGGACGGATGAGAGACAGACAGCAATGGTACCATCAACGCCTACAGAACAGCTGTAATTAAAAAACGTGTCAAAAACTGTGTACAGCATAGACCTAACAATCAATGTTAGGGAACGAAAGTTTCATGCTAATTTTTATGTTGAGAATGAAAGTTCCTGGGGACGAATGTTCCAGGGAATGAAAGTTCCAAGGAATGAAAGGGAACTGTTGTTCCTGAGAACAAAAGTTCTCGGGTACGAAAGTTCCAGTTACCCTGTAGCTTACAGTAAGTAAAGTCTGTATAACCAACATTAGTGATATGTGAAAACAATTGTGGTTAAAAACAAAAAAGTTTAATTTTAAATCATACGAACTTGCTTTTTTGTACATTTGCTTCGAAGTAAACAAACTCGGTATGCCTACAGGTAGTGATTGTTGTCTGTACAGTGCAATGCAATGCATAGCACTGGCAGTGTTGGGAAAACTCGGATACAAAATGAATTAAATCAAACTCTCAAATCATCCTTGTAAACCAAATGAGTTTAAACTCAAACTCAACTCGCCTTCTTCGTAGTGAGTTAAATGAAACTCACAAAAAATGAATTATCTCATAAACTCATTTGTTTTTTTTTGGTTACCAATCAATCAAGCAATCAATCAGTAAAGTTATCAAGGCTGTCCTAAGGTGATAAAAACTGGTCAGTCACCAAACAATCACTGATGGTCACTTTGGTGGTCCACAAAAATATTTCTTTCTCAATTAGTCAATCAACCAATATATTTAGAAGAATCTTAAACTTATACCATTTCTAATCACTGTTTACTTCCTGTGATATTTCATATTTGCTTTCAGCAACAGAAAATTTTCAAAGTTTGCATCTAAAAGTTAGTTGCATTTCAGAGTTTCAATCTGTTCGCTTACACCAAACAGAGTCTTTCTACTGCAGCAGATGATGGCACTGTTGTAGGCCCCTATTAACCCATTACTGCGTTACTTATTTTGTGATGTATTGTCAAAGCAGGTATCTTTTTGGGATGTTGTGTAGTATAAGTTAAACTGCCAGATATTTGTGCAGCATTGTTAGTGACTGATCTTGATCTGCGAGATGTGAAGACACTTCTGTATCAGCAATTAACAATAATCGGAAATAACCAGTTCAGTCTGGGACAGTTAAACGTTTGATGCAGCCGCCCTGTTAATCACAGATTTGTTGACTTGTTGTGGATCTGTAATTTTAACCATAAACTGCCAACTCGCAGTGAGTTGATTTTAGACAGTAATGAACTCACAACTCACACAAATACTGAATTAAATCAAACTCATAACTCACACCTGTTAGGATGAGTTAACCCAAACTCACAACTCACAATAAATGAGTTAACTTGTGAGTTGAAACTCTCATGCCCAACATTGAGCATTGGCCACATCTCCATAACGGTGCGGCCACAGGCAATATGCGGACTGACGAACCAGCAAATGTACAAACAAAATTCATACTCCACGATCACGTTAATAAATTACCTGTTGTGTTGCTTCTCTTGCAGTTGCTTCAACTTTTCATAATATTCAACATTGGACGCCATGTTGTTTCTAATGAAGCTATATCTATTTTTAGCATGTTGCTGTGCCATAGTTAGTGATGAGTCAATATCACAATTTCAATTTCGATACGATATCGATACGATATTGACAAAAAATATCGAACAGATAATTATCGATATGTTTCACGTTCTCCAATCTACTAAAATTTTATAAATTATTTTTCGCTCATAATGGTACGATGTTTCGTCCATCTGTCTGTCTGTCTATAAAAATAGCATGTACTGTGGCCGAACGGTACATCGTAGAGGTGGGGGAGAAACGTTACCATTAGATAGGTTTGTATTAATTATGCTTTCAATTATAGCCTAACCATGTCGCTACATGCAACAATTTTTATTGGTCTGCCTAGATATGTGTTTTTCTATCTGTTTGTTCGTAACGCATATGTATTGTAGCTAAACCGTACGTCACAGGGGGTCGGCGATGGTACCGCTGGACAGGGATTGATAGATATAACAATGGCGAGTTATATATACATCTTTATTCACCATCAAAGGTAGCAAACAAATACAAAATAAAAGAAAAAAACTTAACTAATTACACAGTTCATTATAGACTGACAATAGTAGGCTTAACCATGTCTCTGTTTGTAGCGGTATGGCATCAATTTTCAATACAAAGTTGCTGCCTGTAGCCAATCACCCACGGCGCCGAATTACGTACGTATCGTATTTTAGCGTTAATTGTAGCGTTCGATATAGCAACATCAATAACGTGTATGGAACTGGAGTCATTCTGAGAAATCGCTTTCGTTCCGCGACCCGAAGTCAGACATAGGCCTACATGGTATAGTCGGTCACCCTCGCGACAGCTAGTTGGGCTCTTGTTGGAGATGATGACCGGTTGACTGCCTTTTTCTGTGTGTCAGTCTTAAGCGGAGGTTCCATTCAACGCAACGCACGCAACGTAGATTTACGTAGTAGCCTACGTACTACGCAAGGCAACAGACGTAACCCAAGTAACGTAGCTGAAGCAACAGCCACTTTTATCTTTGCGTTTTAACCGTTGTGACAGCTAAACTTACGTCAGCTGCATTTTTGTAGCACGTAGAACCTGTTTATTGCGTTCGTTACGTACCGTACTTTCTGCGTGCTTACGTTACGTGGAAACCCCGCTTCATGTCCGTTGCAAACGTCGTCATCATAGGCTATAAGACAATTAGTTTTTGGCCGACCGTTAGGTCAGGCCTTGGGTACGTCGTCTGCCTGTAACACATGTATTGTGGCTAAACCGTACGTCGTAGGAGTCGGCGACAGTACCGTTGGAAAGGGCGGTGACAATGCCTGTATAGGTTGTCATTGTCAATAACAATAGGTTGTCAATTTTGAATGCAAAGTTTCTGCCTACAGCCGTCACCCACGTGCGCCAAATTACCGTATCGTATCCTAGCGTTCATCGTAGCGTTAAAGATAACAGCGTCACCACAGCGTGCACGGGATTATGATCACTCTGGAGAAATCGCTTTCTTTCCGCGACCGGGAGTCGGACGCCGACCTTCGAATATATAGCCTAGGCGCTACTGTCGGTCTACCCTAGCGACAGCTAGGCTTCATGTTCTAACTAACAACAATGTTATTTCGTGAGCAGTGTAGCCTATACGACGAGCCCCAGTCATTGATTACGGTACGTGTGTCACTGTGTGGTCACTGTGGTGTGACCAAGAGTTGGACCACTCCACCGCTTCTATGGTTGGAGGCGCTCATAAAAGACCGAGTCCGTCTGGGCCACTGGTCTGGCGATTCTGACGCATCATCAGTTGGCTATCGACGCGAAATACTGGAAATAGATATACTGGTAGCCAGATGTGCCGCACACCAGACTTTAGTGATGTTCCGATACATTCGATATCGATTCCAACTTGCGTTGTTTCGTTCTGCAGAATTCGGTCAAAATTGCGTAAAATGTCGCACAAAAGGAACGCGTCTCTGTTGTGATTAAAAGTTACAACGCATTTGTGGATCATCAAAACATTTGCAGACACCGACGAGGCACTAAACTCTCTAGACTTTGTTTCCAACTTCTGAGTGTGGCGCTTTGTTTCTCAACACCTAAGAAAATAATGATTAATTTAAAACGACAATAATCAGAATCGTTACTCGTCATGATCATGCTGTAATGTTAATTTAGTTACGTATTATAATGCTTAGCGCATCAACGCCAGAACAGCCTTTTACTGCTCCGAGGTTTTGTTAACGTGCGGTCTATACAGCTGGGTTTTTAGGATAGCTATCAATCGAATATGTAAAGCTATCAATTCCGTGCAGCACCAAACAAAACAAACTGGCCAGTCGAACATATCGATCAGACAGTGTCGGTTCAGCCGGCACTGAACGACAATATCCGGTCAAGCGGAATGACCATTAAGTAGCTGATCTCTGGGTGACGTAGCCTACAATTGCCAATGAAAAGGGCCGCTGCAGTTAGCCTACCGGTGAGCGTGGAGATGATATGAAGAGTGCCTTTCTTCGCCAAACCGTCGAGGGACCTTCGTCACGTTCTCCGAGGAGGGATCAGCGGTTTTGCATGACAATAGTCATCGATCAGTTAGCGCCAGTAATTCCGAGAATTTTGTATTGATAAGAGGTCGAGCGTGATGGAAAACAGCTGACACGCTGTGCATGTTTGTAGACTGGGCCTACAATGTTATGACGTTCAGTTGTTCATGACTTGATCATTACACTTTAGCCGATAAGCGATGCTAGGATAATGAATTTGGGAGCTAGTTGAGCATGCACTCATTTTCCTTCGATTTTGCTCTAATTCCCTTTCCACTAAGAATTTTCTAAAGTATAGTCTTCATTGACTGTCAGTATTGATGAACAGCCTCACAGCCAAGAATAAAACGCGACAATCCTTGGCGGCAGTACGCGCTCTATATAGGCTTACCGAGAGCTATAAAGTTACAAACAGACAAGCAGCATAAGAGGACAAATTATCAGTCTCTCTGGCTTGCCTGGCTTGCGCGCAACGACAAATAATCAAAAACATTGTAATACCGTCACCATAGTGTAACAAAGTGTCCGGTAAATCGCATCACGTGTGCATAAAGTAGAATCTGATTTTTATGAGTAGGCCTACGGCTAAGCCTAGCCTTAGCTATAGTATAAAGGGTACTTAGATTTAATTGCTCGACATCGACCGCGACATTTGAAATGGTTTTGAACGTTGAAGAAAACCGAGGTCATGACTGAAACAAACATGCAATAAAACTCAGGCTCAGCGGTGAAAGTACTTTTGGAAATTTTAGTTCATGCTTCATGCCACTGACAGAGCGTAATTGTCTATTGGTAAAATATGTCCACTGGTATTTTAACAAGAAAAGCCCAGCTAACGCAAAGGGGAACGCGCAACAGCGGTGCATGTTTGAAAGCCAAGTAAAACAAAATCAGTGGCCAGAGGGCGCCAGACGACCGGCGGCTAATTATCTATAAAGCTTTACTTGTACTCACCAGAGGGCGTGATCTGTCTTGCTCTGCCAACGCCGTATCGGCTAAAAATCGCAAATTTTCCCTACCCCCTCTCATTTAGCGTCTCCGTTCGGGTGACCCCCTTCGAATTTATGAAAAAGCTTTAGGGATCCAGAAACTAAAGTCTTCCAGGCAGCCGACGATGAAGATTTGGTGATCCTAGCTTGCACCGTTTTTGACTGATCCACCCGTGTGACGGACGGACAGACGGACGGACAGACAGAATTGCGATGGCTAAGACGCTGCTGTTGCGCGTAAAAATAGCGAAACACTTGAGGCCTAGTTTAGACATCGTGCTTCGCGAATACATCCGTGTACAGGAAATCATAGGCCTATTATGCAGAGCTAACATCAAGCGACATTTGCACACTGTTGCGAACTTTAGTCGTGCGGAGCTGCGAGTTTTGCGTGCTAGAAATCCTCCCATTTATAGACCCGAAGCGAGCTTTTGTCATTCACGTTCTGTTCTGGCATCAGCGTCACACGATGACGACCGTCTATTACATCGCTCATCTCTACCACTGTGCTTGACTTCGAGCCTTCGACCCTCGCTGCGCCTAAGTTCGGTGACCGATTGCCGCTCGCAACGAAGTAGATAACACGTCTCCCCGCAGTCTTACTGGCAACACAGCCGTTCTCTGCTATGGCAGATGCATTTTCGGTTCCGGTTGTCGTTGTCCTCGTTGTTTCTTTCCGCTTCATCGGCAGTGCAGCTGACACGGGCTGCTTGCGGCAAGTGTAGACGATAACGACCAGTATGACGACCGCTGCTAACACAGTAACCAGCACCGTCATGGCGATCACCAGCATAACTCGATCGTTCGTGGAAGTTCCGATCGTCAAACCGGATGTGGTTGGTGCAGCGAGTTCTCCGTGCCGCAAACGTGTGGTTGGATGAAGTCGGTACAGCTGAGTGACGTCGTCGTGCAGTGCAAGAGGCATGCGGTTGAAGTCCTGCCACGTCGGCAGAGTGGGTGATGATGTGGCAGCCTTTTCCACCGACGAAGTGGATGATGTCGACAGGACCAATGGCGGCGGAGGTCGACGTCGGCGTACTGAACGCTGTGCACCGTCGACTGGCTGTAGGTCTTCGTCGGTGAGTGAGATAAGGGCGTGGCCACGCACGTGCCGAGGACTGGCACAGATGATCCGGTCTCGTGACGGTTCCAGGTGAACGGACTCAGAGAGCAGCCAGTTGCGGAACCACAGCACGGCGGCGTCACAGCGCCACCTGTTGCTGGACAGGTGCAGCACGGCCAGGCGGGGAAACACGTCCAGCAATTGCTGGCTGAAAGTCTCCAGCTCCGAGCCCAGTAAAACAAGGTCCTGAACGCCGCCACCTAACGAGCTCAGCGCCGTGTCGGACTTCAGCAAAGCTTCTACGAGTGCCGGACTATTGGTCAGATCCAGCTTGCGTAAACCTGGCAGACGTTCGCCAAACGCGTCCTCAGCCAGACTGATCTCTGCACTGGAAATGTAAGCCACTGACAGCGTCTGCAGCTCGTCAAGTCCCTTCATACATCGGGCGCCAAACTCTTCCAGCGGGTTCTTGGAAAGCGTGAGCACGCGCAGTCGCATATTACCGGCGAACGTGTCAGGATACAATTTCCGGATTCGGTTCGCGGCGAGGTCGAGAGAAGTCAGCTGAAAGAGGTTTGCCAGCGCGTCGCCGCCTACGAACGAAATGTTGTTGGACATCGCGGACAAAGTCTTGAGCTGCCACACTCCAGACGCCGGCGGAGGAAAATCTTTGACCGTCAGACTCTCCAGTTGATTAGAGTCGATGAAGAGTCGCTGAAGGATGATCGGAAGTGAACGCGGGACTGAGCGAAGTCGATTGCCGTTGAGCCACAACTGCTGTAGATTGCTGGTCATCCTGAACGCGTCGTTGTCGATATGTTCTAAATGATTCTCATCAAGAACAAGGATGTTCAGCTCGGCAGCCACGTCGACCAGATCGTCAACACTCAGAGTCTGCAATCGGTTGTGTCGCAGCTGGAGGTACCGCACCGAGCCCGGTAGACCAGCTGGAAATCGCTCCAGACCGCAGTCTGACAGGTCGACGTACGACAGCAAGCCCGAGCTGAAATGAAAGCGTCGAGACTCTGCCCCGAGCTGGTTGCCACGCAGTACGAGATACATAAGCCGGTCGAGTGTGTCAAAAGCCCGACTGTCCACGGTTGAGATGTGGTTGTCGTCCAGCCGCAGATAGCGAAGACCGGACAGACCGCTGAACGTGCTCGATGTAACTGCCGTCAGACGGTTCTGCCGCAGATCGAGCCGCGACAGTTGCTGCAGGCCGGCGAATGCGCCGTCGACGTCACGCAGCTGGTTCCCGGACAGGTCGACGTGTAGCAGGCCTGTGGCTACATTTAGAGCACCGGGTTCCAGCGTCGTCAGATTGTTTTCTGACAAATCTAGGACCTCCAGTGATGCGGCGACGTAGTCGAGCGCCCCTCGGTGAAGAACCCGGATGTTGTTCTGTGCCAGTCGCAGCTCTACGAGGCCGCCTAGGCCTCTCAGCGTGTCCACCACGACCAGCCGGTTGCGAGAGAGGTCAAGTGACGTCACTTGAATAGGTAGGAGGGCGACAGGGATGGCGGTCAGTCCGATGCCATCACATGTCACATGACGTGAGGCGTTGACGCAGACGCAGTCGCTGGGACAGTCTGTGCTGGTGGCGTCACTCAGCGGTGACCGGAAGTGATGTAGAAGATGGGTGATGAGTAGGAGACAGCCGACTGTTTGCGCTGCTGAGTTTTTCTCCATTGACAACAAGCTTTGCCCTGCAACAATACCAAAACGTGTATAAAAACGATTATCAGAAACTGACGATTGAGCGATGCTATACTGTTTAAATGGCAATATTCGCCAGAAGGTCCGGTCAATTGCTTGCATATGCAGGACTTCGCCATGGAGGTCCATACTTTTACATCCCTTTTCTCTATTCTGCACTTCTTTATTTCCTATCCGATTCCTCATTTGGAGAGTTCTGAATTTGATTGTAACAATTTAACAAAAACATTTAGTAAAAAACAGAGAATAGACTTGTCTCACGAGCGTCATTTTGGTGCTTGGTCATTATAATGTTCGATAACAGTTGACATGACATTGTTAACACCGCATAGAGGCCTTAGCAGAAGTTCATATAATTCAGCTGTTCAAACACTAGATGCCCTTTGACAGGCACGCTTGTGGAGTTTATTGGCACATTTTGTTCAGGGAAATGGCCAGAACTGAATCTTTTGCAGTCAAACACGAGTCAAAATATGCAGTTGCTTTCGACTTACAACAGTGACTTACGATTAACCAGGTGGCAGCATTGATCAGCGATTCCGCGTTTTACGAAATCAATTGATGCCTGGTCATTCTAAGGTTCGGTAACGGTTGACATGTTAACACCGCATAGAGGCCTTAGCGGGAGTTCATATAGCTCAGCTGTTACGAAGGACGATGTAGGCCTTATTATGTTTTAGTAGTCTCTAGCGTCGGCTGCAGCTGAAGACTATAGCTGATGATAATCGCTCGGTGAAGTCCCATGACAACATATCAACTGCCCACTTGACTACAGGGCTTACTGACTGATGATTGAGTTTCATGGAAAACTTGCATAAACCTAACGCAGCGCCACCTGGTGACATTCGTCGTCAAAACGGAAGATCAGTCGATCATCTCGTCCGTACACTTCACGACTTCACGTTGCTCAAAACTGACAACGTAAAGAAATGACGTTGAAAATCAGCTGTTCAACTCTAAACGGATGCCGTTATTATCCAGCCCGGGCTGCACGCCGGATTACTGAACTCTCTCGCAAGTTTAGAACCGAATGCTAAACTGTGACCTTGACTCGTCACTGGTTGAATGAAGCGAGTTATATAAGACAATGAACGTCTGATAAAACCGACGCTGCAGAGAAAAGCGATGGACATCTGTTTTTGCTTGTCTGCCGACGACGTCGATGAAATCGATATTTGCCGTCTCCACTTCCGTCTATAATCGGCTGAACTAGACAGGGCGCATCCCTTCCTGTATTTCTACTTCCCTAGGAAAAGTGGACTTTAATTTTACCATATACAGTTGAGCGGTATCTTACGTGCGTCCTGACGGTAGAAGGCAGAAGTTTTTTTTCATAAGCGAAGGACGAAATTATCGTGACACTGAGAGTTTCCTACTGATTGCGGGATTGTGAGATATCGGGAACAATCACGCAATAAGACGGAAACGGCCAGTGTAATGTATAATAATGACTCCCGTATAATATTTAATCTCTAGTCAATATTATACATATAATTCACACTGCCCCAGTCATTATTTATAACTATTCAACTATGAACATATAAACGGCAACAACGATTTAAAAAAAACATTTTATTAGTCACTGCAATATTACACAAAGAGTTAATATTATAAAAGGGGAGTGTAAAGTATTATAATAATAAGTGAGGAAATCATTATTAGGGGGAGTAGAAATTATACATTATACCGGCGTGGTATTGAAAAGCGGACGCGGTACGTAGTGCCGTTATGAAAGAAATCCCCAAGTGTCATATTAAACAACAAATACAGTGTTTTTTCACAAATCCTTGCTGCTTTCTCAGAATCACTTCGATAAAAAGCATTACATTTTACCTGCACATTGGTTTTCGTGTTTAGTTTTTTTCATCCTCAGTCCTCTGTGTGGTTTCGCACGGCAGAATTGGTGCGCCTGTTTTGGGAGTGCAGATTAATAACACCGTATCGTATCATTGCCCAAAACGCCACAGAATAGCAGCATATACGCGCATTCGGCCAGTGTAATCGGGTTACAATCGTGGAACTGTCCCGACCCGTGTGGTCTATCGGTGACTGCGTGATTCGGATCAAGTTAACCGGCGACAGTCGCCCGGACGATTCACGCACTTGCGGCTGCTGCTGCTGCTGCTGGTGCCAGTTCTTGATGGCGCGGGGCTCATTACCCCGACGGAGATAACATCGCAATCTTGCAACTGTGCATGCCTATGCGGATGAAAACGAATTCGAAAAATTACACCTCGGCGACTAAACAAAAATATTCAAAATTCGAGTTGCTTGTGTAAGCTTAGCCTATCAAGTCATCTTTGTTCACTACGTCTATAGTTGCCGAAAGTGATGCTGCCAATTAGTTAATCGTCGCCCATCGTAGGCCTACTCTTAGCTGATATGACATGATGTATGATCTTCACTGGAAAACTGGCAGGCAAAACAATTTGATCTGGCATATGAACTAAAAACAAGAAGCCCAGCTTTCGCTAGGATAGCCGACCGTACTGGTTGCCAGCGATCTTCAAGTAATCTTCAAGGTTAACCAAGATCGATAATTTTCATCTCGTCTGAAAAGGCGTATGCGATTTCTTGTTAGTGATCAATATCTTATCTTACCTTATCTTTTACCGTTTCCGAAATACAGTCAGTTAGAAATACGATCAAAAATTTTCCATTAAAACTGCGGTCAAATCGCTGCAGAAGACTTAGTTACTATTAACAGCATATAGAAAGTTGCCATCGCCCTATCCGATGGTACCATCACCGACTCTCTATGACTAACCGTTTAACAACAAAACTGCACGATTGGCATACCACAGTGCATAGATGTAAAAAACGTTCCAAGAAAAATTTTTAAAAACGTTAAAAAACGTAAAAAAACGTGGCAAAAATAAAAAAACGTTTAAAAACGTTGAATAAAAAACGTTGACCAGAATTTGTTCAGCTTCTTGCCTAATGCCTAATGTTGTAAGTGCAGTATACCTGGAATTATAGTTTAGATAGAGAGAACATTTAATTTCAATATAGCTGTGATGTCATAACACCATAGCATTAAACTAACTAAATATACTGGTTAACAAAACTTTTTATTTAGTATATTTGGACTAACTAAGTAAACTACATCACTATGATCTATTCATTTATTTCTGTGGTCCCAAAAGTGCTTCACAAAGCCTTTAATAGGATTTTCAATGCACGTTTTTAAAAAAAATACATTACAAAAAACGTTGAGCAAAATAAAAAACGTTAAAAACGTGAAAACGTGGCAAGAATAAAAAAAAACGTAAAAAAAGTTTTTTTACATTTATGCCACAGTGCATTTTGACCCTTCAAAGTCATCCAAGGTTATCAATTTTCATATCATTTGATAGTCAATATGCGACCAAATTGCAACCAATAGCAACCTAGGCCCTATCTCGCAATACATCCGTAACAGACAGACAAACGGACAGACGACAACCATGACAATAGCTCGGCCGTTACTGAAGTAGGCTACGGTCGGCTAAAAACTAAAATGTTTAACGAAAGTGAAATAATCTGCAATTAATTACGTCATTAATTTTGGGGGGGACAGGTGGCAGTAACAAAAAGTTAAAAATCTGTCATTATTTGGCAGAGTCATGACAAATTCGGTTATCCTATTTTGACTTACAATGAATGTGTAAACTTATTAGCGAGATCTTGGAACAGCAAAAACTTTTAATCGCCAGTACATTTTGCTGGAGACTGATAAACGGTTTCGCGTTCAACGGCTGTTGCAAGTCTACACCTTGATCTTATTTTGCCTAATTTTCTGTGCCTGCTCTCAGTAAAGAAAGAAAAATAGCCCATAGTCTGAATAGACACTAGATAATATTATTATACCTGGCGAGTTGAACGTTCAAGCAGCAACGTCTTGCCGTGCTGTGTTGCTGATATGCACGAACGTGGACTTGGCGAGATAAATAAGCGAAGAGCGGCTGTAGATTATCTGTTGCTGCTGCTGCTGCTGCTGCTGCTAGTAGGCGTCACAGATGCCTGCATCGTTATCTCTTCGAGCATTGCCGCTCTGCTTTTATTTGCCTTCGTCGCAGGGACGTGTAACTCCCGAGGGTTAGAAGAGTTGCAACCCCGCATTATGAGCAGACATTTCTATTGTATTTCAACCCCCAGAATTTGATGAAATTCGATGACTTTTATATACTCTATGTTAAAATAATATATTAATTGCTAGAGTTTGAAATCAGCATCATTAATTGGCGAATAAGAGTGCTTATAGTAGGCCTACAAAATAGTAAAATTGCAAAAAAGTTGTCACTGAATTAAATCTAAAGCAAAGTTAACGCTAATATGTAGCCACAATCTTCTAGCTTCTATGTACGGGACTTTCCCAGTTTTCTTCGTCTTTGGACCACGCCACGCCTGGGGCTTCTGCATCCAAACCAGTTGTCAGAACTTCACTTTTAGATACAGAATATTATTATGCCTCTGTTTCGTCTTCAGTAGATAGTGCAGTTCACAGAATGGAGAAGTCATGCAAAAACGTTTTATTGCTGAGCTGAGTAATTAAGATTATCATCTAGCAACACAGTGGCAGTTCTAGCCTGCAACATCTGGGGAGACACCGCCCCATGGCGAGCGCGATAGTGCGAGCCTGTAACGGGGGTCTAGGGGTTAAGCCCCCAGCGGAGTCTAGGGGCAGAGCCCCTGGTGAAGGGGGCAGGGAGTAAAGCCCCTTAAAGAGCATTTTAGGTTTTTTGACGTTTAATGAAAGCCGCAAAATTTGCCTACTTTTTACAATTTGGAAACGCAAAAAAAATCAGATATTTGTGTTAGCTTTGCAAAAAATTACGGGTGGCCACGAAAC
>Ga0209367_1001534_pt1 | contig 28630 bp, 15 predicted proteins | sample WorMetLIZISLAND2_FD_187412 | JGI IMG/M metagenome (GOLD analysis project Ga0209367, IMG submission 187412) | Marine gutless worms symbiont microbial communities from Max Planck institute for Marine Microbiology, Germany - Olavius geniculatus... ...
AGGTCATCGATGTTGATAAATCCAAAAAGCCTGTCACCAGTGCTTGTTATGATAAGCAGCATGTATGTACCTATCTGCAACCGTTTTCACATTATTCGAGCCAATAACGGCAAAATGACGTCTTTTTAGGGGGGTACCCCTCTTCGACGTCCTCGTTCGAGGGGAACCCCTATACCCAGTGGCACGAAATTTTGTCACGATAAACTAGAGACCTTGGGGCAGCCCACAGTGAAGATTTCGTGATCCTAGCTTGCACCGTTTTGATACAGCTCACGAGTGTGACAGACAGACAGACAGACAGACGGACGGACAGACAGACGGACGGACGCTCAGACGATGGCAAAGACGCGCGAAGCATTCTGCTTTCGCGCGTAAAAACAATTTATGATTGTGTGCCTATAGCCCAATTCGAACGTTCCATGGTCCGAAGGTGTATACTGCAACATGCATTTTTCACTAACTCTAACTCTCACCCTAACCCTAACCCTACTCTTAGTTGAGATTAAATGTGGAAATTGAGTCAACGCTGTAGAAGTGTATAGGAAACAACCCTTAAACTTTCGGAACCTTCGGATTATCGAGCTGCCTCCGTATTTATAGAGGCAGGGGTACTCGTACACTATAGTGAAAAGAATACAGCGGCGGCAGATTGTTTCCTTGGGCATGTGTGGAAAAGATATGGTCTTGAGAATTTGGTGACGACGGGAAGGAAAGATGGGAGGAGGAATGGGGTGTCAGAGATTGAAGTATCTGGATAATTTGTATGAATCATGGAATGATAAAGTGAGCCCAACACAACTCATCAGGGCTTCAGAAGACAGAGTGCTCTATTAGCGCATGGTCGCCAACGTCGTCGACGACGGCACTGCAACATGACATGAAAATCAAAGAAGAAAAGATGACTAGGAAAGAACTTAGTACCGGTAGAACGAATATTAGTGCAAAAGTACATGTACATGTAGGCCTAAGTTTAAGCAGAAGCTGGGCGCTGGACTGTTTATGAATTATTTATCAGCGATTACGGAACAAAGCTAATAACGCTGTTATACTGTTGACAAACGTCTCAGCCGACGACATGAACGAACGACGGGTCCAGCTCACTATAAATATTAATGATAACTGCAGAGGTATAGAGATGGCCCTATTATGTCCTTCCACCTGCCAAGGAGATAGGATGTGTATTGCATAACAAATCGAAATTGTCCCGATTGATAATTGGATGTTTAATGTGGTGCAGTCTGCAGCTATAAAATTACCAGTGTCTCAACATTTAGTGTCCGTCTGGCTAATATTTCAGGCCAGTCGGAGGCAAGGTTGTATGCCGAGTTGTATGCGTACGAGCTTGCTCAGTAATTTGATTTCGTTCCAGTCATTAAGATTAAATTATTGTGCGGACCTCCTAATAAGCCACATTACAAGTCTTGCCCGTCCGACTGTATGTGATGTCTGTCCGTCTGTCTCGTAGCCTACGGGTTCCCGACTCTATATTTACACTGTGTCCTCCGGTAAAACAGTAAATCACTAAACATTGTACAATAGAAATGTCAAATCTCGACCAATCTATATAAAATATCATACGTTTAATCCATAGTAAATTGCTGAAACGATCATCAAATTTCGTCGAAAAATATTATTTTTAGCGGCGTTATTAGTTGTTGAATATCGATAACAAAATATCTCCATTACCAATATGACGTTACAAAAGCGAACCCTTCTGCAGTTTGTACATTTGCGTAACTCCAACAAGCAACATCTGATTCTAACAAAATTGTACGTCAACAATGCAGCATCTATTGGAAATCACATTGCCAAATTGCAGTTAAATCTGTCAACGCAAACAGTAGTTACAACGGCTTTTGTGATGTCACCCCAAAACGTGAAGTGTCCACTGTCTAGTATAATTGAGCAACCGCACAGGCAGTTTGTTTAATCTTGATAATCTTAACAGTGTTTGCGGCTTGCTGGAAAATTTCTTGATAAACTTTTAGCACCATAGCCTTTCTCTTGTTTCAGCAGTTTAATTAAAACGCGATCTTAGCAGAGAATACCATTTTGTTATTGTTTACGTTGATTGCGTCAACAAACGTCATTTACAATCTAGCGACTGCAGTACGCCATATTGGTAACGGAGATATTTTGTTATCAATATTTAACAGTTAATAACTCCGCTAAGAAATAATATTTTTAACGAAATTTGGGGATCGTTACAGCAATTTATTGGGGATAAAGTGCACGAAAATTTATTGAGTTTCGTTCAGGTTTAACATTTGTCTTTCCTCAATGTCTAGGGGTTTACTTTTTACCGGACACAGTGTAGATTATTTCTGTAACTGCTTTACTGTTATGTATTCATGCAGGTGGTTTAGTAGCTCAGCGGTAAGGGCGTTAAATACGAGACCGAAAGGTCCACGGTTCAATGCCCAGCCAATGCGCTACCGGGTAACAACTCTGGGCAAGTTGTTCACACCTACCTTCCTGTGTAGATGCAAGTGTCTAGTGGTTAGTGTCGACTCGTAACTTTCAGGTTGCGGTTCGAATCTCACTGCCGTCATTTGCAAGCAACATTGAGCAAGTTGCTAACCTACAATGTGCTCAGGCCAACTCAGCCTCCTACCCTCCGTGGAACGGGAAATGAGTAGTAGCTTACGGGCTACGGGGTGAAGGCCTAGTGTGGCTGAAGCAATATTTCGTTGGTTTTGTTTTCCCCAGGTAGTGCACAGACTTGGTTGAGGTGGAAAATTAAACATCTATTCAATGGCAAGTTGTCTCAGGAATATTCGTACCAAAAATTATTTTTTAAAATTACTAAAATCTGAGAATCCTTCTTCAAGTTACAATCGAAAATGTTCGGGACGTTTTTTTAAAACACAGTGTACATGTTATACACAAGCCTACAACTAATCCGCAACACGTTGAAGTAGTGTAGTTTGGGCTTTATAAACAAAGACGTTAATGGTGACAATATAGTTGTTATAAACCTTTGCAATCGTTTTAAATTTTTTTTTTATAAAAAACGCGTTTGCGAACGTTTTTTCAACTTCTTTTTATTTAAAAAGCATTTGAAAGGTGATAGTAAAAATAACGGTAATTGATAATAGGCCTATTCATTACAATTCATTACAAAAAATTAAAGTGCGGCAGATGAAAACAGGAGATTATGTATTTAGTAAAGCTGCTGAATCGTTAATATTTTAACGCATTAATTAACGCGATATTAACGCACCCTGGCCCGTCGACAGGGGAGCAGGGAGGGGGTAAGTTACCCCGGGTCCCGCGACCTTTGGGGAGCTCGCCTGTAGAATATAGAAAGTTAAAAACACATTTTAAACGTATAATCAACAATAACTGCCGTCACAGCTAGCATAGAAATCTATAGCCTGTATCAAAAAAATTATTTATTTACAGTAGCGATAGAATGGCAACTACAGTTTAATTACTTGAATTCATTCGATTGTCAAATAACCGCAGTTTAACGGAATATTGAAACTTTTGCTTTACGAAATTTAGTAAATTAACATAAATTAATTAACGCATGTGCGTTAATTATTTTAACGCGCGTTAATTTTTTAACGCGTTAATAAATTAGCGCATTAATGCGTTAATTAATGCGTTAATTTGACAGCTCTAGTATTTAGCTTTTGTACATAAATCCTGAATTGTCCGCTGATCAAGTATGACAACAAGTAGACTGTTCACAACAAAAAGGAGCAAAATACACAAACTAGCACACAAACTAGCACAATTTTATCATTTTGATTAATGTTCACAGGTCAAAAGTAAGTAAAAGGAGGGTAGCGATTTTCATTCACGTTTGCAAACGCTTTTTAAATATTTTTCCTTGACGTTTGTTACAACTATGGATAACGATGATGTGTCTGTGCGGCGTGAATATATACAGAACTGTCGGTTGTTGGCGCGGCCCGTGATGGCGGCCGTGGCGCGACGCACTAAGTTCGAGGACAACAAGCCTCATGACACCAGCGCCAGCGTCACCAGCGACTACGGCAGCGGATGTGACGTCATCACGTGCGACAGCAGCAAGTCGCGACGCACAGCCAATCTGAATCACTGCAGTACCGTGCCTGACGTCACCAATGACGTAGCTTCTCCACGTACGTCACTGTCTGCCTCGTTACTGACTTGTTGAAAAAGTTCAGTCACAAAGTTTCTTAGCTACAACTTCCAAATTAGTACATGTCTGACTGCCGGTTTCTGATGGAACTTGAAAACTTGTTTGCAATTAGATGCTGCATTGTTGGTGTAGAATTTTGTTAAAATTTAATGGTTTTCGAAGGAGTTACGAAAATTTATAGCGGGAGGTAATTTTTTCTTGAACACAGTGTAGTAAAACAGCAAAATGGCCACTCAATGCATGACTGTCGGTATGATTGTTGTACTAGTTGAAGCGGCTGGAGACGGCGGTGGCGCAATAAATCAAAATCTGTCTGCGGTCTGCGCTCACAATGCTGCTGCTGATACAGCAGCTGCGGTCTCGCCGGCGCATCGTCATCTCCATTCAGAATGTTATCAGTCGTCGACAAAGTGTCGTCGGACCGGGACTAGCCCGCTGCAGTGCGAGTGTTCACGGCGTGGTGGTGCTATGTCGTCGCCGGTGCTGGTGGGTGCAGTGGAAGCCGTCGCGCCTGCAGACCGTTGGCCGGTGTCCGGCGCTGCGGCTCGAATTGTTGTCGACGCTGTACGCCCTGCGTGCGACGACCACGAAGTCGAACATCGCCAGGCAGCTCTACTACGTCGACCGACGTCGCAAATCATCTGTCGCATCATACAGCCGTCGAGCACCGCACGGCCAGCCGGCCCGCACAGGACGCTGCCACCGACCACTGGCAACCGGAAGCCCGGCGTACCACTCTGTGATGACAGACAGTGCCACTGGACCAGCGGAGTGACCACTGCTCGGACCAACCACACCGCCTCTAGATCATACCTAACTACGCCGGCCAGTCAGCCGCGCCATGTCGACGCCAACGGAAACAAACAACAATAAGCACGACGTCTGCTCCTCCAGCGTTCACTCATTTATCAAGCCCTAGAACGGTCGTTAAATTCGTTGCGCCTTTGAATAGACGTTACAGTACCGGCAGCTTTAACAGATACAGTATTTTTTTTGCATGTCCGCCATCAACTGAGCAAGAAAATTATCGATGAAACTAAGCGCCAATGACGTCTATGGTGCTTATTATGCGGCCGTCCTAATACGTTAACGGGTCTTACTCGTCCATCACGTATAGAAAACGAAAATACGTAGAAAACCAAAATTAGTGCAAATGTTCCTCAAGAGTAACCATTGTGATAATTTTCAGCACAAAAAGTCAACGTCAGCCGCATAGCCGCACAATATGTCGGCACTGACAGTTTTTACGCGCAACAGCAGCTATTGCTGCAGCGCGTCTTAGCCATCGCAATTCTGTCCGTCCGTCACACGGGTGGATCAGTCAAAAACGGTGCAAGCTAGGATCACCAAATGTTCACCGACGGCTGCCTGGAAAACTCTAGTTTTAGGATCCGTAAAGCTTTTCCATAAATTCGAAAGGGGTCACCCCGAACGAGGGCGCTAAATGAAAGAGGGTGGGAAAAATTTGCGATTTTCAGCCGATACGGCGTTGGCTGAGCGAGACAGGTCGCGCCCTCTGCCGAATACAAGTACAACACTATAAACAATTAGCCGCCGGTCGTCTGGCGCCCTCTGGCGACTATAATAGAAACATCGTTGATAGGATGTGTGACTTAGATTGTTTTACTGGACTTTCAAACATGCACTGCTGTTGCGCGTTCCCCTTTGCGTTAGCTGGGCTTTTCTAGTCTATTTTACTGTGGAAGAATGTCATATAACATCGCTGATACAGAACGAGTCTTATTGACATGCATCTAATAATGCAAACGGTAGCTAGACGTTAGATTTGGAAGTAAGCTTCATTTGCAACCACGTTTCGCGTTGACTTCCGTCATCGCTGTCAGACTAGTTCACAGGACGTGATATCAGTGATCACTTATCTACATAGAACAGGGTTACAGGCTAATGATAGTACTAATAGTCTAATAATAGCACTACTAGGCTAATTATGATAACTGCATTAATAGGCCTAATAGTAACATTAGGCTACTTTTAATACTACAGTCGTACTTGTACAGCTCAATTCTCTGCTGTTATTTCTCTTTTAATTCTGTATGCTTAGGACGTTGGATTTACGACCAAAAGGTTGTGAGTTCGACTCCCAGTTGGGCCAATGTCAAGCAGTTACTCACTACAGTACTTGGATGAGTAACTGTCGGCGGACAAATAAACCACTTCGGTACATAACCAACCACCAAGATAACTCAGCCTTCCATGCCTCTGGAATAGACAAATCAAACTACAAACCCACAAGAACACGAATGGATGCAACTTCTGGCACACCCCTTGTACTGTCAAATACGTTTTTGCTGCCATCGTGTGCTAACAATACTTGACGGTAGACCTAACCAAGCCACTTAGCACTTTTCAATAACTGCTGTAACCTCTGCAGTGAGACTGCTGACAGGCTACATGCTATCTTAATCAACTAGAAAACAATGCCAAAACACTGGGGGTTACTAGTTTTGTTCACTTTGTTCTGTCCAGTTTAATAGTGTAGTGTGTGCACTTTTCCACATGAGGTGAAGCATTGTACTAAAAATATGTGGCGAGTTCATTACCGTCAAAGCATTGCAAAAACGATCCAATATATTTTCAAATTTTTGATTTTTATCATCTATACAATTTCTCGAAGTTTTGCACTCAACTGAGTAAAACATTATTTTCCTGGCCACACCTTTGTACATATTTGTGGCAGTGGTGCAACAAAGTAACAAAGTTATTTCACTGGCATACATGTATTAAAGTTTTACTAATATTTAGTCGATGAAAGCCACCAACACAAGTGACACAACTGTATCTCAGAGCTTATAATTGGAGAGCATTTGATGCCATCATAAAAAATGAGTTAAGCCAATGCTGCATGAGCTCTTTATCTCATCTGCTATTACCTGACAACAACAGACAGACCTGTGTTTCACAGGCCTGTAGCCAAGGAGGTCAATGGGTTCGATCGAACACCTGCCATCAGTTGGAATCAGAAAACATAGTGTAAAAATGACCAAAAATGTCACCACCAGATAGAATTTTTGAGCTCAAAATAAATGCATATAATGCATCTGCAGCCAGAGCTTTGGTCTAAACCACACTGGGAGCTTACAGAGCTTTGGCCTCAAAGAGAGCCACATCATACCTCCCCTCCCCCTGGAAGTCTGGATATGGGCCTGTTTCACATGTATGTACAGGGTGCAGCAGAAAAAAGTAGCCCCTAAAGTTTTTTTCTGTTTTCTCAGTAACCGTTTAGCATTTTAATCTGAAAATTTACAGACTTATTTACTAAATTGTTCTATGATTAAGTGCCAAATAAAATTTGATTCCATTGAAAAATGACAAAGTTATAGATTTTTTAACATAACTGCTTACCGATTTTTCAGCGTAAAAAAATGTTCAAGCTACAACACCAGTTCAATAACATTGTTGAAACAAGTCAAACAACACAGTTAACAACACAGATCAGATGCCAAAATTCCATCGTCACTGTGAATGTTCGAAGTGTCCACCGACAGCTCCAAGCTCTAACACAAGCCTTCAGTCACTTAATTTGAGAAGTCTTTCACAGTCTTGTCGATCGGTCCTTGTGGTAGGTTGCTCCAGATAACCCGAAGCGATTCCTTGAGTTCCACGATTGTTTTTGGCTTTGTTTTAAGCTTGCGGTAAGCTCCTCCAACATTGCACACCACACGTGATAGTCCACTGAGTTTGCATTCAGCGAATTTGGAGGCCATTGGTCTTTTGTGATGAAATCTGGACAGTTGGCCCGCAGTCAGTTTCCTGCGCTGCACGCTGTGTGTGCTGGTGCGCTGTCCTGCTGTAAGATGAATTCGGTGGGCAGCCAGCGATTGCTTGAAAAGAACGACAATTTAGTGATAATTTATAAACAAAATAAATTACTGTTTGTCAAAGTGTCACTGTGACGTCATCGGCAGTAATGTGGTAACCGGTTTTTGAAAATTAATAGCAGTTTTAGCTTAAACATTTTTAATGCTGAAAAATCGGAAGGCGGTCATATTCAGAAGTCTATAATTTCGTCGTTTTTCAACAGAATCATATTTCACTTAGAAGTTAGATGTAGAACGTTTCTGTAAATGAACCTGTAAAACTCCATGTTAAAATTCCAAGTGGTTGCTGAGAAAACAGCAAAAAAACTTTAGGGGGCTACTTTTTTTTGCCGCACCCTGTAGGCTACTGTTGTGAGATCACATTCAAAGTGCTTGATCAACTCTAACTTTTGAAACAGGACAGCAGAACAATACAGATACAGTAACAGTGCAGAAGTCTAATGCAACTTCTGGATATGATACAACTGGTAACATATCTCATGATTTCAGCTCTGGTAGAGATGTGCTGAATATCGACCAGTAATTATTGATATTGGCCAACAATCGGTCAATTTGCCAAAATCAGTATTAGCAACTGTCCATGTACAAAAGCAGCCAATTATTGGCTGCTTTTGTGCTGGTCAGGCTTGCCATAAATATAAAATTTCCTATCCGTATCCATATCCATATAGACAGATTTTCTGTGAATATCCATGGATATATCCATATCCACAGATGCTTATCTTGTGCACATGTAGCCCGGCCCTACATTTTTGCAAAATTCAGCACAGCAAAAGCATCCATCCCCCTCCCCGCCCCCAAAAACATGACGCAGATATTTCCCTCTTGAAATTGTTAAAAATAAATAAAAGTATAAAAAAACAGACATATGCATTGAAATATAATCTTCGTTAAGTATTTAGTAACTTACGTGCAAATATACATAATTTTATTGCTCATGACCATTAGGTCAAGCCTTGAGTACGATATGTCGTTTGTGTATTCGTAAAGCATGTACTGTGGCTAAACGGTAGGTCGTAGGGGTCGGTGATGGTAGCATTGGAGAGGATGACGGTGACTTTTTAGGCCTATATCAAAAGTAAATATGTTTCTATCTGCAGCGGTTTGGCCACAATTTTGAATGCAATGTTGCTGCCTGCAGCCATCACTCATGTGCACCAAATTAAGGTATCATGTCCTAGCATTGATTGCAGTGTTCAATTTAGCAGCGTCACCATAGCGTGTATGGGACTGCATTTACTCAGGAAAATCACTTTCTTACCGCGACCTGAAGTCAAACGTTGGTCTTCAGATATAGGTGGTACGGTCGGCCCACTCCAGCAACAGCTGGGATTTTTGTTTTCCAAAACGCAGGTTGCATTCACGTACGCCTACATGTGTACGCTTTTGTGGGACACTTGGTTTGCACTTCCTTCTAGCATTAAATATGTTAGTAAGCAAGAAAAACTTTTGTAATTTTGTTTAAATCTAATTAAAAAATTAAACATAAACTTACACATGGATAAATTTTTTGTGGCGCAACCAACAGCCTCAAAGCAGTGAAGACCAAAATCTGTTGCTGCTATAGTGCAAACACATTAATTTGGGCTAGGTAAATAATAATATGCTGATGACAATGATCATTTCATACTCAGTAACAAAAAATAAACGAGAAAATAAAGACTAAAACCGACAGAAAAAAAATATTATAGAGAGAAGGAGCATATAAGTAATTAGTTTATGTAGTAGGTGCAACAGCATAATATCCATGGATATATCCATCGATATCGATATCCACGGCAAGCCTGGTGCCGGTTTACCAGTAATATGCAAAAGTGCAACACGTTAATGCGGTTTGTGAATAGCATAGTTGCACAGTTCTACTGACCAGTGTAAAAATCTTTGTCAACAGCAGCACATTTGAAACGGAGCCAAAATCCTGGCCATTTAATCTAGCTGACAAAGTGTAACTTTATACAGTAATCGTCAAATGACCAATAATCAGCCTGGCCAATGTGCCGATTATCATCCAGCCGATCATAAATTGGTCAATGCCTTATTGGTGCATCTCACTCCATGTGCCAGGCAATGTAAAATTAATGCTGTAATTACGAGTCTGACAATACACAGGCCACTAAACTTCATGCACGCTGCTATGAGCCGATGCAGTCTTGTTGTACATGCACAGCGTTAACTTGACGTTGTCGTCGTTGGCGCTGTGGATGATGGTGGAACGTCGCCATTGGCTACTGTTGGTGGATGACTCTCATAACTGTTGGACCCGCTGCCGTTCTGTATGTATGCGGCACCCAGTCCATACAGATGGCCACAGTATTTAGCATCATCAATGTGATCCTCAAAGAACATCTATCAGATCACAACCAATCCACACAATAACGATAAATATTCTTCTGTGCTCAAAACCAGCTACATTAAATGTGGAAATGCAATCTCAAACCAGTGCAATACCAAAAGTGTCAGGAATGAACTGCGTTTCAGCACCATTGAAAACCCAACAAACTTGTTGGCAGATAATACTAGGAAACTCACTATTGATAATGAAAGAAAACTTGACCAAATTTTAAATTTCCGACTCTAGATAAAGACTTTCACTTTATGCAAGTCAGCACTTGAATACAGCAGTTAAATATTCTTTGTTATTGCCGCTGGCCATTGAACTATGCAAAAACAGTATTACCTTCGACAGTGTGGTCCATAAAAACAGGCCACTTTTGTTTGTTCAATAGCTCCGTGAAACATTGACCGATTTCAGTAATTTTAGACATGCAACATTAAAAAGAAACTTGATGCAAATGTCTATAGTTTTGGCCAACTCGCCCTAAGGTTGTCACTACACTACTTTGTGAAATGCAGAAGTCATAGTTTGACCATTGACAACAATGAATTCATACTGGGTAGTGCATGCATCAGCTCAGAAAATTACTAATACCACAAAATCATTGAAAATCTGTTGCGTTGTCTTTATTTGAAAAGGGTAAGTTGACAAACTGAAATGATACATAAACAGCAAGTGGGCCAGTTGAGTCATGCAGTTACTGAACATGCTGTTGGCAAATGGTGTCAATGTCTACCGCTTGCATTTGTGCTGCAGGACATTTTGAGCACATGCTGAAATGAAGATGATGTGATGTGACAGGTGTGACTTTTTGAGCGATAATAACTGCCAATTGCGTTTGTCACTATTCAGTTAATAATTTCTGAACCGATGCATACGCTACCTGGTAGGAATTCATTGTTGTCAATGGCCAAACTGCAACTTCTGCATTTCACACGGTAGTGTAGCGACAATGTTAAGATGAGGTGGCCTAAACTACAAATTTTTGCGTCAAGTTTCTTCTTAATGTCGCATGCCAAAAATTATTGAAATCGGCCAATGTTTCATGGAGCTATTAAAAAACAATAGTGGCATGTTTTTATGGACCAAGGTACATTGAAGATAATACTGTTTTTCAATAGTTCATTTGCCAACAGCAAAAACAAAGAATATTTAATTGCTGTATTTAAACACTGACTTTAGTCATGTAAAGAATTTCTTTCGGAACATTTTGCTGAAAACAGCATGACTATGTGATGTACGGTTGCAAAATTATGGTACCATAAGCTTTGTGCCGTTTTTTGGACCTCCCTGTAAATAGTCATCTATCTAAATCAAGAAGTCAAACTACGACCGTTGCTAAATAGCGTTGTTAATAAATCATTCTAACAACTCGGTTGTGCTGTCTAGTACATCTACAGCAGCCTGTACGTAGCAACCAATGCATAACGTGAATGCTGGACACATACTTCGCGCATCTTAAAGAATGTTGCTCCTGTCAACAGGCTGTCACTACCGGCCTGATGCTGTGGCCCCAAACGCTCTACCTAAGCACCACATGCCAATTGCACATTACTACATTATGCAACTATCCTGACAGTAGATGCCTTTGCCCATACATCTATCCATCGATTTCGGCAAACAAAAAACATGTAAAAAAACAACCTTGGCATAAATCTTCCCCAGTGCAGAAGTAATCAGTGTGCCAATTTTCAGCTCAAAAGTTCAAAAGTTTGGGTTAGGGTTGCACTTGTGCAGATCTAGGCAAATGGCCAAATAAAGCTGGCACCTGGCCAACATATTTCCACTTGCTCTATGACTGCCACATCATTGCATTATGCCATGAAACCTTTGGTATTAGGCGACAAATAGGACAACTCCTAACAAACTGGTCAATTAAAATAAAGGAAAAATATTCAAATAATTAATGATAATGCATGTAAATAAAAAGTAAACTACTGAGTATTCACATTATATATAGCAGAGCCATACAAAGCATTAACCACTAAAATATTATACTCAGTAATTTAGTTTTAATTTACTTGTGTTGTCATCAAATATTTGAATATTTTTGTTTTTTAAAGGTGGCTTCTTGCCAACATAACAGATGGTTATTGTAATTATAACAAAAAAATCATGAGTATGACTCCGTGTCATAATAATAATAACGAAACGAATTTGTATAGTGCCAGTATGTCGCTTGACTACAGAGGTGCTGGATGAACAGTTACAGTGGTGCTATACAGTTAGAGCTAGGCCTAAATGTTTGATAGAAGAGAAATGTTTTAAGCCACTCTTGAACAGAGCAAGAGAACTAGAACAAAAAGTGTCAGCATTAAGAAAGTTCCAAACGAAAGAAACAGAGCATCGAAAAATGCGATCGGCAAAGTGGGTTCTAGTAGTCAGTCTGTTGAGCAGCGATATGGGTGAAGAATGGCGATGGTATGTAGATTCCCGAGGTCTGATATGATGGCTGAGGTAGGCTGGAGTTGATCTGTTGCAAATCTTGTACGTGAGGATGGCAAGCTTGTAGTTAATGTGCTGATGACATGGCAGCTAGTGTAAATGTTCCAGCAGTGGTTTAGACGATGACTGCAGCGGTGCGTGTAGAGCGATCCGCGCTGTGGTGTTCTGTACATGCTGCAGCTTCTGAATTTGCAGTAATCCAGCTAAGACAATATGAGGCTGCATGCCAGGGTGAAAGCCAGTTCCATCGTCAGTAGATGTTAGATGTGTCAAATGGCATGAGCATGGAAGTTACATGCTCTGGCCACTGATGTCGCACGGTGGTCGAATGACAGATGACGGTCCAGCACCACGCCGAGAACCTTCATATAGTCAGCGGCTGCTAGATCGGTGCCAGCGACAGACACGGGCGTGGCGTTCAGCTGGCTCGATGTACTGATGACCAGGGCCTCCGACTTGTCAGGGTTTACCTGCAGACTGTTCTACATATACCACTGCCTGACATCAGCGGTACAGGCAGCAGAACAGTGAGACCCTCGGCAGTGTTGTCAGCGTGCAACCGTGCATTGACAGATGGAGCTGGGTGTCATCAGCATACTGGTGGTACTTGACGCCATGCTGCGTGATGACGTCACTCACTAGGCTGCAGTAGACAGCAAACAGCAACAGGCCCAGCACCAATCCCTGCGAAACACTGATGTTGAGAGGAACAGTGTCAGACTGATGTTGTCCCATCTTAACGAAGTGCGCTGTCGGGTCACTAACTCACTATCAAAAGGACACTACTTGAATGGATGACTGTGAGAGGTTAACATGTCAGTCTATAACCAAGTAACCAACCAAGCAGGACAACTCAGCCACTCGTCCCTCTGAGGTAAAGTAAATCAAAAGAAAAGCATTACGGGTTCTCACAAAAAAATACACACAGCCTCATTTACCTCAAGCTGATCGGCCACTTCCTGTAAGCCACCTTTCAGGTTCTTGCAGCTCTTCATCAAATACTTGACATCGTAAATGTTTGGAAAGAACATTTTTACCAAGTCGAAGAAGTCGGATTCGTCTGTTGGCAGAGGCTGGCTTGTCAGGATTTTGAGCATGTAGCCAAAGTCATAGCCACTGTGCAAAAAAAGCAGTTTAAAAATCAATTTTATCATCATCATCATCATCATCATCATCATCATCGCCTCAAGCATACAGTAACAACAGTAGCGTATGTAGGCCTATTAGTGACACTGACATTCTGCATTCTCAAAGAAACACATATAGTGAGAACGTAGGCAAATAATAAATTCTTCATATACCGTAGCAAAGTCAGCATAGACAAAATCAGAGTGCAGCAGCAGATACAATCATTCATTACAACTACTATCTTCATATTCATGTCGACTGCCGAGTCTCTCAATTTGTAGGTATGTAAACAACTCTGCAGTGGCACTGATAGAAACATGTCCATTGTCCACTACTATACAGTTTACTTTTCAGTTTTTAATTTTTAGTTTTTTAGTATGCTTTTACATTACCATGCAACGTAATGTACCAGGGTTTAGGGCGCGTTGCACCAACATTGTTCAACTTTGAACCCGGGTCAAATGTGAATGTAAACCTAGTTCAGCCGTAAATTGCGTTGCACCAAAATGGTTCAAGCGTTGATCTCTGTTCAATTCTGAACTGCCATCTGACCACCGATCAAATTTTGATCTCGGTTCAACTGGTGGTTACGCATGCGCATTAGGCAATAAATATTTTCCGGGATACTATTGCTGCAAAAAATTGTCCGATTCAAATCTTATCATGTCCAAAAAACTTCCTCGTATCGAATTATAAGACTTCTAATGCAATTATACTGATGATCCGGATATGTTCGATTTCTGCTATATTCATTTTATCATCATCATCATCATCAGTTTATTTTGGAAACACAGGACAATATCAGAAAATACAGAGCAGAACAATAAAACATGTGTTCCAAGAGTCAGAAAGGCCACAATGGCACTTACAACTGCCCATATAACAAAAAGTAGCACGGTATAATAAGACAGAGCAAATACGAACGAGCAGTACTGAATAATAAAATTAAAATCAAAAAACCTTGAGAAAATCAGAGAAATCAATAATTTTACGTTCTTTTTGTGCTTGATAAATTAACAAATAGATGAATAAATCACATTTTTTGTTTTAACGTCTCGTTGCTACATTAACCAAATGATCGAACCCTAACCACAGCAACAAAAACTCATTTGTATCGATTTACAAGGCTTTAAATTCAATTATACCTGAGATCTAGAAATTTGTGCTATATCTGTTTTTTTTGTGGTCTTTTTGCTGGATAAATTAATTAATGGATAAACAAACAGCATTCTACAGTGCTGATGCACCGCTGCCATGCTGTAGTTATGGTAAACGGTATATCTTGACAATGGACGTACAATAATTAACGAACATCTATTGAAACAAAATGCGTATCTTCGGAACTTTATCAATGCAACATTGATACAAAAATCGTGTAGTAACTTCAAGGAAACTTAAAATTTGAACAAATTACGGCCAATATGTACTAGACAGTTTCGTAAGCATTGGCCTGTAGGCCGAGCGTGGTTGACTAATCAGCGTCGTCCATGGTATAACCACGGCCATTCAACTGAACGGGATCAGCTGATCCGAGTTTAATTTAGTGCAACGTAATTCAGCGTGATCTTGGTTCAACTTTTGATCTAGGTTCAGCTGAACCGAGATCATGAATGACGTTGGTGCAACGCGCTGTTAGACTCTGCACTGCACACAGACAACAATAAATCGCATCATAATCATAACAGGACATGACATACATTACCTGTGGAAGGAGATCCATCGGACATCATCAGTCAGCACAACGCCGGAGGTCATGAGAAGCTCAGCAAACTGACTGACATCTAGACCAAACTCATCGTGTCGCTTGAACTGTATGCCGCAGGTGGTCAGCAGGTCGATGGAGTCTTGTGCATACATGTCCTCACTGCTCAGCACACAGGTAACATGCCAAATTGTGTCATCAAAGTCCTCCCCAAGCCACGAGGCTCACAGCGCAGCACTACCCCATTTCCTTAGTACTCAGCCAGACACCAGCCTACGCTGCCAGAGTGCCAGACCACGAATATGGAGGCTAATGCATCCTGCAGTGCCGGTGTGCCTGTTTATGCCCATCTTTCTCTGGTACGATTGCACCTACCCATAAAAGGACGGCCACACTGAGTTCACATGAAGCATTAAGTACAGATGTGCTCCAAAACAACTGTGACAACTTGGTGGAATTCCTCATCCCTTCTGGGTGTTTGCCCTCAAACGGGTCCACCCTGTGTAAACATCACCTGACAGGCTCGTCACAACAACAGTAACAACAACAACAGTTGACATAAGTGCACAGCAATGAAAAGTTGTACTTCCGCACACTGATACAAACATTAATGAATCATCCATTAGTTCGATACAAAGTTAACTGCAAAGTTAACTGCACATGAGACAGAAAATCACAGCACATACTCGAGACTGAACTTAAAGTTGAACTGCCATGTTGCCACTGGCGATGGTGAGTTGCCATTCTCGTCCAAGAACGTCATACCAACTTGGATAATCTTCAGAAGGTCAACGTTGCACCTCAACAGCTGGTACTGGTATTCCGTACTGCTCTTGAAGTCACCAATTGGCCGTGCAACTACTCCCGGAAATTCTGTATCCTGTCCAACAGCAAAATGCTACAAGCACCTCATTTTTACCACAGCAACATGTAGCATAAAAGACTAATCTACATACATATACATTTACCTCGCACATAAGAAATAATCACCCATTACGAACCAAGAACTATCTTTCTAAGGTCCTATTTTTCCATGGACATTTGATGGCCGATCAAACTGATCTCCGATCAGCTTTGGGACTTGATCAGAAATAATCTCAATGACCGTTTTTCCATCGCCAATTAGCGACTAATAGCCCACCATATCTCCCATCAAGTTGATGGCTGAATATTGGCCAATCAAGTCAGATAATATTAAACAAAGCGATCTGCAGTTCGTTGCTTATTCGCACCAAAAACATCGCTTCACTTCGCCGGTCACATCGGCAATTTACGCATTAAAATGCTCCCAGCATGGCGATCAATCACTACTGATCAGTTTATATTGTGTATAGTGTTTTGTGCAAAAATAAAATGGATAGACGCTCCCGTATTGATTTACAACAAAACATATTTTTGACAGCAGACGATATAAACGATATGGTTGATATAGTTGCTATGATGACGTTTACAGATTACGGCCAATGGCCAATGGCTATGGCGTCCACTCACAGCGCATGCTGGGTAATTTAGCCCAACACTGCAAATCGAGGTCACTGGCAGCCAATCGGTAAATTTTTCACGATTTCGGGTTGTGACACGCATTTCAAGAATAAATTGCGCTAAAAATGCATATGAAATTTTCAGCATTGAATGTAAATTTTAGCAGTTCAAGTATGAACCCTCTACGTTCAAGGAGGGTTGCGCAAGCGGGTATCAAAGAGGGGTACCCTTCTAAAAGTGGTCATTTATCTGTTGCTGGCTTGTCTAGCGTGAAAATAGTTGCAGATATGCACAGACATGCTGCTTATGATAACAAGCACTAGTGACGAGCTTCTTAGAAATGTCAACATCGATGACCTTAAATGACCTTGAACCCTAAAAATATTTTTCAGTGATTTTTGGTGATTTTTGGCTGCAAAAAGTGAAATGCGACAAAATGGATAGAGATAGACCAAGATTACTTGCGAACAGGAACCATGTGCTCTCTCAGGTCTTATGAGCATTAGCTCAGATTTCTTGTAGTTACTAAGAACAACAGCAGCAGCACAGAGATAATTCAGAAACTACTCAACTATGGTTCAAGTAATCAAGTGATGAACAGACACATGACATGCTCAAATATAATACAGATAAAAGATATAAACTAACCATAGCAATATATGGATACTGCTGGACAACACTTCTTATCTTAGCCATTTCAATGTCCAGATTATTCTGCCATACATCCATAATAGGACCTGTCGAATTGGTAGAAGTAGGCATGTTGTCATGTACAGGGATGACAAGAAAGGGCCATCATTGGCAAAAATCAACCTACAATAATACACATGGACACACACACACACAAATACATGTTATCTAGGGAACCTGCCAATTTGTCCCATGGTAAACTGTCAGGGAGTCACGAAATCAGACCGAGAACTATAACCCTAACTATGACTCTAAATAGCCTTACTGTAAGTGGTGTCTGTGCGGTTTTTGTGACACCTCAAGTGTCATAGTCAATTTGTCACAACTTAAAGTAAGGCCACATCGTGTTAAAGTTACGGCTAGGACTCGGAAAAAAAGGATATCTTTTGCATCATTTTCAAGCAATTCTTCTTAAACATAAATATTTAAACTGTCAATGTGCTCATGTAAATTGTTTTCTTTTGTCAGTAAATTTAGGCTGTTGTAAGTGCTATAACGATTCTGGCATGTCTTGCTCATTTAACACGTTTGTTGCAAACTGCTACTGGTTGGTGTGTTTTACTCAGCAAATAACTGACTGATTGAAAAGAACGCAGCTTATGACCAGGCTACCCAAAACCCTATCACTAATACTGACCCTAATCCTTACCTTAACCACGAAACTAACTGAAATAAATTAAACTTTTGGGTAGTTTTCGGTATTTAGTGCTACTGTCAGTCCCGAGTTGCGAGTGCAGATGGGCATTACTGGCATATATCACATATATCACAAAGGCTGCACATGTAAATTAAGTCTGATTTAGTATAGATGCACGGTGCTCTCCTAACAACGAGTGTCAGCTTCAACGTACACCACCACAAACTTACAATTTACGAAAATTATCCCTTCATCATACACAATTCACAAGCAATTGCGCATGCCCAGTGCACAAAGTACTTCCTATGAATTTTATTTTATACGTGCCGTTTCAAACGGCACCAATTGAACGGCACTGTGTCAATTTGCTGCTAATTGTAAACAAACATTCGTAAACATGCCGGCGTCGTGACATGCGAGTTTTTTGGTTAGCTTTCAGAGTTTATTTGTGTGATGTAATAATTGTATTGTAGTTTTATTTTTGGTGTATATTTTTGTAGTGTTTTCTGTAGTCTGTTTTTGGCCTGAGATCATTTGCGTCGTTAATCAATTTTGTTACCAAATCTATATGCTTCAGGTAGCGACATTAGAAGGGACAAGGTCATCACCGCCTGAGCCAAAATCTGACAGTCCCAAGGCTTGCTAATTCGAAATCAGTGAACATTGAAATCTGGTTGGTGTCACTGAAGATTTTTGTGGGTCCCAAGTTCTGTGCAAATGTGTTGTCATCTAAGGCCGTTAAAAAGGGTTTTACACATTAAGTGAAGTAAACTCATCTGTTTTGCTCTGATTCGTTATATTTGATGCGTATTATATCCAGTAATATTCAAGGTCCTCGGGCATCCTTGAAAGTCCTGGAATTTTTTTGTCTCAATTCAAGGCCTTGAAAGTCATTGAAAATAGGGTTGGTCTTTGAAAATTTTTGCATTTGAGTTTTTATGTTCTTGAAAGTCCTGGAATTTTTTTCCAATATACTGAGCAGCACAAACATCATGTATGTATGGTTACATATGTATCTTTGTCAAATTCGTTATTATAGAAGCCTGATGCAAATGCCAATAATTAACTTGAAATTTTGTATAGTGAGAATTTTTGCTGCAAGGAATAAAGTTTCGGCAAACAAAATTGTCCGATTTTGCACGACAGATGACAGATATTGTTTGTTGGCCAATTTTTTGGCAGATAAAATTGGCAAATTTTATCGATTGTTTGACATCCCTTTCAACTTGCAAAGTTGTGGATTGTGTCAAATGAAAGCTGTTTGGGTTGTTGTTGTCAGATCACTTTTTTGTCACGAAGCTGAATCATCATCATAGTCACGATGGTGTGGCCGATTATTTTCGGCTTTGCCAGAACATATGCACCTTACATTCTCTGGCCAGCTGCATTTGCTATTGGCTTCGTTGGCTACAATTTTGAATGGATTGTTTGCGGTAATCGGCAGTCACCATGGAAGAATAAAAGTATTGCAGAAGAACGAGATTTACGAGTTGTGGAAGAATCTTCTGATAAGGACATGACCGAGGTGGACAGTTTGAAGGCAAAGACTTTTGTGCCCAAAACAATTTTTGATCACTACAAATAGACTGCAAGATCTGAAAATAGTTACTCTGCTTACAGGGTTGAAACTTCAAAGCATTGACATAATGTGCAAGTGTACAAATGTTTCTGCTTGTAACTCGTAAAATGATGATTGATGAAATTGTGCTTTTTACATCTTATCCAGACCAGGATTTGTCATAATTGTGATGACTGCTGCATGCCTGTTGCTCTGTTAAAAACTGTGTCAGCATTTTCAACCTTGTTTTACCTTTTTAGTTTCTGGTTCACAGTCATGATTTATTGCCCTAATAGGCCTTATGATTATTTTTACATGGTTTATGCTTGGTGTGGCACAACACTAAATTCCTACTTTTGAAATTGCAGTATTGTTTATTGCAATATACACCATGTCTCAAAAAGCAGTCAAAATTGTTTTTGTCATAACTTCGTCAAATTTCCACAAACTTTAATAATTTTTGGCACAGAAATGGCCAAGACGATAGAATTATGTAAGATGCACTCATTTACTACCTTACCTAATTCATGTCAACGCGATGCCATGTGAAACATAGGTGCTGCAAATTTTTACATTACGCGGTGGTTATTTGTATCGGATTGCTTACCTCTGCCTCATCAGTTCGACAGAAGTTGCCACATAGTTTAATAATTTTGTGGTATTAAATACTTTATAGTAGGAACAGCAGGCAACAAAATAGCTGACTGATGAGCTTAAAACACGTCTAATCGATAAGTGAATGCCGTTTGATCAGTCGTTTGTTGATTCCGCTATCAGCCAGTGGTGTTGCATCTAAGCCATTGTATTTGTATGCGGGGCCCACTTTGGACATAAATTCTGATGATTCACGAACAAGTTGTTATACAAACTTATAATTCTGCTCAATAATTTGCTCTGAGATTTATTTTGTGCTTAATTAAGTCATTACAGCGTTTACTTGGAAAATAACTCAGTGTTATGCAACAATTTCACGGTAGTGCATTGACATAAATTAGGTGAGGTGGAAAATGAGTGCACCTTGCATAATTTCATCATCTTGGCCATCTTCATGCCAAAAATTATCAAATTTAGTGAAAATTTGGCAAAGTTATGACAAAAACAATTTTAACTGTTTTTTTCTGAGACACGGTGTATTATTATATGTGATGAAAACATGTATCTGTAGTACATGTATGTTGCCAGACTTAATACAACTAGCAGCATACCTGTTGCAGAGGCATTACTTATAGAAACGTTGGACTGTGGAGGGAATTAATGCTGCCAAATAGTGGCTATATACATCTACTTACAGGGTGGGCCAATAAAAAATGTGGCACTTTATTTTTGTCCATACCTTCGCCAATTTATTGATTGATGTTCAAAAAGCTTTCACTGGCACACTCTGCTTACAATCCACCACACTATAAATGCGTCTCTACACTGCTAAATATTGATGACAAAATGTATTCAGCGCATTAGAGATCTTTTTGAGTATGCGCTATATAAATTTACACTTTACTTACTTACTTACTTACCTTGTGAAATATAAATGAAATATGCATATATAGCAATAATAACAAACAAACGTTTTGGTAAAATTGAAAAAACACTTTAGACGAACATTGTGGTGAATGATCGGTATGACACTAGACAGTGTAGGTTTAACACAGTGTATGCCATACTGATCATTCATTGCAATGTTGGTCTGAAGTGTTTTTTCATTTACTTATATGCTTGTTATTATCGTTAATTTTTTTACATTTGTTATTTCATAAGGTAGTGTACAGACGCATTTACAGTATGGTGGGATATATAATAATCACACTAATGCAAATTGTCCGCAAAGTGCGCCAGTGAAAAAATTTTTGATAATTCATCAATAATTGGCCAAGATATGGACAAAAGTAAAGTGTCACGTTTTTTATTGGCCTACGGTGTATATACCTGTATACACTGTATTCCAAAAATGTAGTAGAACAACTTTGTCAATAACTTTGTCAATTTTCAGTGGATTTTCAAAATTGTTACTGGCAGTTTTTCTGGAAAATTTGCAAAAAAACCATCATTAAAATTTAAAGATCTCAGCACACTCAAAACACGTTGCTACACTATTGTGTGAAATAAATATTGATCTCCAAAAATTGGACCTCACCAAGCCATATGGCAAACTAAGCGCACACCAACTAAAGAATGTGATTATGGTAAAGAAGCTAGTACTAAGCCAGTAAAATCAGCTACAGATTTATCATTTAATATACAAAGTTCCAAGTACCACAAGTTGGTGTGACACTAATTATTTTTTATGGTGATTTTAGCTTAGGTCCACGTCAGACACGCGACAAAATCGCCCCACTTTATCGCACAACTTTCTCGCGCGCGCCCTCTCCTTTTTTCTCTCCCCTTCCCGGGCTTTACCCCGTTTTCCTGTCCTGCCTTTTAGAAGTAAAACTACTGAATTTTAGCTTGAGAATCTGAGGGAGAACTGAGCTCTGAGCGCCCCTGTGAGTCTGGGGCATAGCCTCAGCCGAAATCGAATTTGGTGCATAATAATCTTACCATACCTTAAAATCTGAGATCTGGTGGCAACAATTATAATTTTTAGAGAGTAGACTGACCATGTTTAATGCAGTTTAAATATTGAAGGCAAACAAGGGCGGTGCGGCGCCACAAATTTAAAAGTGAGTGTTAGGCCTACATGTGATCTGCGAGCGAAGCGAGCTGAAAGAAAAAAATGGAAATGTTGTTCGCAGAATTGTCGCATTAACTGTGCCGTGCGTATTCCAGGCAATTTGCATTAGGCCTGTTTGCCGAGTTTAGGGGGGGGAGGAGGGCGCCCCCCTGTTAATACGCCCCTGGTTAATACATGAGGATAGTATCGAGGACAGTGGGCAAAGGTCAAAGATATACATGTAGCCTATATTAAGGTCATGCCAAGACGGTTACGTTCGAATTAATTAATGCCGCGTAGTAGGCCTAGGTGTAGAGCCCTACAGCTTTGAGTTCACACGCGCATCTGAGATTGAGTGTTTGACGAATTTAGTCGTTTCGTTAACCGAAAGCGAAGAGCCCTAAACTTAGGCCAAAGAGTGCGTACACGATCGAGTCTAATCATACTGAAATCAGTCAGCCGGTTAATGTTAGGCGGTCTTATCTAGGTTTTCTGCAAAGGATCGATGGAGACGGATTGTTTCTAATCAAAGTTTGTACGGTACATTTATAAGTATACACTGTGAGTCAAAAAAAAAACAAAACCACCCCTTTTTATTTTTTACTCTTGCGTCACGTGCCGTTTTTCTGGACCACCCTGTATATCAGCCATTTGTGTGAACACTTGTGTGATGCATTCTTCATTCATTGAGAGCAGTGTAGACAATGTTTGCTTCAAACTCCAACCAGTCGCCTTTTAATTCATCGATATTTCTAAACGGCGTTTGATAAACTCACTAGTGCATGACACCCCAAATATTGTCAAACGGACTGAGGTCAGAGCTGTTGGGAGCCGCATACACCTGTACATGGAAAGATTAAATTTATTGTTGTTTTTATTCACTTCATCGCGTATTTTGCCTGTTCTGATTTTGCCAGGTAGTGCAGAAACAGACATTCGGTGAGGTGATAACTTAAACAGCCGTTTGATGGCCAGTTGTTTCAGAAATGGTGATGCTAAAAATAACTAAAATCTGATAACAATCGATAATGTTTGCGATGTTGGTGTAACTTGATCGACGTTATTTTATTCATTCCAACCACGCCCGTCTTTAGGGGGGAGGGTGGCGTCTTGGCACGTGCCAAGGGTTCCGCGTCCCAAAAGGGCCCCGCGCTATATACGGCGTGGTCGCCGCAACGGATAATGGATCGATCGATCAATCTAACCGATTTTCATTGCGTTAGGAAATGAATTATTGTCACAACTTAAACTCAATTAAAAAGTAGCCTATAGAAAATGTTGGGGGAGCCAAAATATAGGGTCCAATTTTTTTCGCTCGCTAAGCTCGCGAAATTCTAGATTAAAAAACAAAAAAACTCCAGGCTTATCGTGCAGTTTGTGATGTAGCGTGGTCACAGGTCGATCACTATGTCACTGTGGTATCAGGGGCCCCGCGGGTAAGTCAGTGCCAAGGGCTCCGCGCTGCCAAAAGACGGCCCTGATTCCAACGTGCCGCGCGTTCCGTTTTCCCCAGATCGTGTAGAAGCACATGTTGGATGAGTTGGGTGGATGAGTTGGGTACTTGAATACCGTAGTGGTGTGATGGTCACTTGTCTCAGAAATATTCGTACTAAACTTTATTAAAATATGCTAATCCACCTTCAAGTAACGAAACGATAATGTCGGGGTCTTTTTTGAGACACCGTGTACAACTGACGTGGGCGGATAACCTGCAGTAAGCTTACTTGTCGGCTGGATACAGCAGCAAACGCAGGTTAAGACGGTCCTATCGAGTGTGACGTATTTAGAACGCCATCGTGCTTTAACGTGTTAGCAGTCAGTTGGCAACGCACTGGTGAGCTAGAAATTACAATTACAGATACATCTTTCTGCGACGTCTTGCAACTTTCGTGAGTAGTTTTTGCGCTTTCTAAAACTAATGACATTAAAAGACTTTGTGATAATTATTTTATTCCAGCTAACAGGTGAGGCATTTCATTCGCATTTGATTGTAAAAATCACCGAGCATGATTACGTTTATTAAATGCAATCCTTTGTTGCTGGGTTTGAGCCACTAGCAGCAGAAGAATACGCACCATTTCAAATTAAAGGTAGCGATAATTTACAAGTAGATACTGGATAACCTAAGAGGCTTATAAGGCTACACAAAGATCTGTAAAAACGACATCGGGTAGTGTGTAGTTTACTGGGCGCCATAGGAATACATTGCGCCTATTATTTCACATATATACCGTATAACTACCAATAGGGTTAGGGTTAGGGTTTAGGGTTTGGGTTAGGTGTAGCCTTGTTATACACGGCTCACATTTATAACTAAGCTAGGTTAGGTGTATTCCTATGGCGCCCAGTAAACTTCACTCGTCCCACGACATCAAACTTTTGTTTATATCTTTGCCAAATACTGACCGATTTTCGAAATTTTACAAGCCTACTACTTTTTCCGGCATATTATTTCTTTGCGACAAAGCGCTCATACTGGTAAATTAAACTGCCACATCTTATATGCTTCCCAGACTCGCAGTATTTTATATTAATCTAGAAGACTACAGACCTACCGTATTCAGTATGCGAAGGCGCTGAGTTCATCAAATGCTGAAATGTGAAGTCGCCAAAGACCGGCAGACAGCGACTTTTGTGACGGAAGCATGGATTAATAGGCCTAGTGTTGCTCCGAAAATTAATATTCTCGGACGAAAACAAGTCACAGTAATAGGTTTCAACGACTTTCATTTTTGAATCAACATTAATGTCAAACCGGTGCGACGGTGCAGCACAATTTCAACATGGTGTTGGCGCTGGGATTACCTGATTAACCTGCATACTGTTCATCTGCACCGAAAACATTTTTGCTCCAACATATTAGAAGTATTAAGCCTATTTTATTGTAGCAGGTACAAACTGTCGATCATTTTGGGAATTTTTTTGCGGTAGACGATGTCGCTAATGCCCCGTTTACACGAGAAAGTTGGCTCTACTCTCGCACGACGAGCTGGCTTTACGAGCGGAGCGCACGTCGTAGAGCTCGCCGCTCTTTAGAGAGCCAGCTTTCTCCTGTTAGCTTGAACGGGGTATAAAATAAGTAAAGCTAACATCGTTCAGCAACTGTATTGAACTGCTGCCTGTATGAGCCTTACGTGACGATGCGTTTTGCCAGTAGTTGAGCAGGCGTTTCAAGCACTTCAAAAAAGATTGAGATGAAAAAAGAAAATTCGTGCGACATGCAGCGAATTGCGCTATGCCAGTGTGGCCCATTGAATGATTTATGGCTGTTCATATTGTCTTTGTACCGGTTTGTCTAATGCAGTTGTACTGTTTAATACGTGCACTCTTGGTCTGCCGCCGTTGTGCTTTCAGTGAGTGAGTGCAATTTCTGAAACGAGCGTTTTATAGCATTCAGTGTGGCGTTACCTTGGCGTGTGATTTTTGTTGATGTGCCAGTCAAAAAGTTTGGAAAAATCCGTGAATGGTCTATCTGGTGAACACATAAACAAGAGTTTAATTGTATCGACTCACGGTGTAAACCCATGACTATCAGTAACAACACTACCAGCAGTTCGCACCTTTCTAAACTTTTTTTGTTCAGATAGTGAGAATGATTTCTAGTGTTTACTCAAGGTCAGGTAGGCTATTACAACTGAAGAAAGTTGTTTGAAAATTTCCTTCTGCAGACGAACTCAAGCTGCACCGAAAGCATGGTATCGGTACGAATTCCAGCACGATATTTAACGTCAGAAAAAAATTGTGATGCGACTGTTAGATGGTCAGTGTTTATGAATTTGTTGATAATAGGCCTAGGCCTAACCGCCTAAGTCAAGCAGCGTCAACGATTGCACGTGTGTGACGAATGGACAGACGAACAAAAGCAGTATCAGCAGCAGTGTATTGCGTTCTGCTTAGCAACGTGCATTAACAGCGCTGTAGGCCCATGAAGTCTCACAACCTGCGAAAACACCTATAAACAAGAAGCCCAGCTATCGCTAGGAAAAGCCGACCGTACCGCCTACGTTCGAAGCCCAGCGTCCGATTTCTAGTCACGGAAAGAAAGCGATTTGTCAGAGGTGACACAGTTCCATGCACGCTATATTAACGGAACGCTATCTCGAACATCGCATGTGGTCATTTCACCAAGGGATATAAATAGCTAGAGTTCCATCTACGTGGTCATCTCGCCAGGTGATATAAAGAGCTTCAGAGTAAATAAACAAGGAAAATATCGGACGCGGGTTTTTGCAAATATTTCTTACAATAAAAACGCCTTGCCCGGGAAGACACGCTACAGCCTATACAGTTCCTGTTGCAGTACTGACCTTCAAACTCATTCAAGGTGAATGATCTTTATGTTATTTGAAAGCCAATATGCCACTTCCTCTTATTGATCAATAGCAACCCAGGCCATTTCTTACATCGTTTAGCCACAGTACATCCGTGACAGACGGACAGACGGACGGACGGACGACCACCATGACAACAGCTCGACCGTTACTTAAGTACGGTCGGCTAAAAATTACACAGACTACATGTCGGACCGGTGCCGACATATTATGCGGCTGTCCATTTAGCTGTTAGACGGCAGTTTTTTATTGTCAACGCCAATTGAAAGTCCACTTTTACACTGCCTGTAGCCTGGTGTGCAAGGCTTGGCTTGTAAAAATTTGCGATGAAATACGAGTCGAGTTTGTCAGGTCTTGTTATCTTGATCTTTGACTTTTTGAGCTAAAAATGACACACCATTGCTCCTGCGCTAAGGGAACGTTCACACCGATTCTTTTCTCTATGTTATTTTGACATTTTCGTTTTCGAGTTAGACGCCGTACGGAACAGACTTCAGACGGACAGACGGACAGGCTTAGGGACGAGCAAGTGTCATAACGCAGCCTATTATGACGGCCGGACAATAAGTGCAGTAGATAAAGTATAGGCCTAAGAATAGTGTCTGTAAGTGCTGCGGTAAGTGGCTTGTGTTCGCGTTGAACTTTATGTTCACGTGATTGCAATAACAACTTAGTACGGACGACTTCACGGAATCGTCAATCATATCGTCACGAGCGAGTTGATCGATGCCATGTGGGGGCGATGGAAGTGACCACAGCGAAAAGCTTGTGGGGCGAAGCACACACAGGCGTTTGATTCCTGATTTTTTTTGGCGATCGCAGAATGAACCAGCCAGTTTCTTTATCTGTGCGTCTGATTATGCAAGTGTCAAAAGATGCGCAGTAATTTAGGCAGTAAAATTTATCAGAAATTGGTGGCGGTTATCCGACGCATTTGTATTTTTTTCTGGGATAGGAAGCTTACAATACTCACAAATCCCCGACCGAATTTAGGAATAGAAAGAAAAGAAGAGTGGAGCAGAGAAGGGAAAGAAGGGGGAGCTGCATGGGAGAAGGAAGAAAATGGTAGAGTAGCAAGGTGTGGTAGTTCCGAGAGTGATGTCTAAAACTGGTCGTCTATGATGGTATTGTTGAGTGCATCTGTGGGGCGCGGCGTAGTTAATGTTTTACGACGTCATTCGCTACGTCGTCAGTGACGTCAGTTACAGCTCACTGACTAGTGCCCAGCGACATCGCTGACGATCCTGCTGTATTGTCAACCCACGCTAATGATTATTAGCTTTCGAGTTTCGACCTTGGATTGCGTACACGCCAATAGAGGCCGCATCACATTGTGTTTGTTTTAGCAAGATGTCGTTGAATCAAGCAACAAGAAATTAGTCTTAAAACAGTTGAGATGAGTCGTCAGAAAATTATCAGTCATTTATCCGAAATGAAATTTGTTCTGAAGCGTTTAATAGCAAAACTGAAATCTCAGTAAAATTTCGGTGAATGAAAAATAACGATTTAGTTTGTGTAAAAATAAACACGTTTTAGAAAGGTGCGAAAGATTGGCTGTTAGCATGCTAAACACGTATCGAAGGTAGACGGTTTTCATGTCACATGTTATTTCATGAATTATGGTTTTTTCGTCCCTTTGCCGGTTCGCCCCCTGGCTTGTTCGCCCCCTGGCTTTTTCGCCCCCTGGCTCGTTCGCCCCCTGGA